>ENA-ORXM01000642-ORXM01000642.1-marine-metagenome-genome-assembly--contig:-NODE-642-length-58211-cov-6.382926_pt1 | contig 58211 bp, 44 predicted proteins | sample MGYA00237867_ERZ511480 | MGnify/ENA primary metagenome ERZ511480 (study PRJEB26309, sample SAMN06266103) | marine metagenome | isolation source: Algal blade | place: United Kingdom:Sidmouth, United...
AACGGTGCAATCCAAACCATTAAATTTTGATTATCTTCCTAAGGTTGTTCAGTTTAGGCAGCTTGTGAATATCCCTATTGGTGTAGATGACTCATCAGAATAGCTCCACTAATAGCCGCATTAAGCGATTCTATTTTTGATCCTTCCCCTTTAGGTATCGTGATTTCTTGATCACACAATTCTAGGTGTTTAGGATTAATTCCTTTCCCTTCATTACCTATAACAAGTACCATGTTTGTTGGTTTCTTAAAGCCAATTATAGACTCCCCTGACAAGGTAGCACCCACTACCTTATGAGAAATAAGGGTGTTTGTCATACTTACAAAATCTATAGAGATAACTTGTGTATGTAGAAAAGCACCCATACTAGATTGCAACACTTTACTATTGTATAAGTCAACACAGTCTGGGCTGCAGATTATCTGTTTTACTCCAAACCATGATGCTGTCCGTATCAAGGTACCCATATTACCTGGGTCACGAATACCATCTAGATAGCAATGAAAGTCTATAGATGGATCTAGTTTAATCGCATCGATGCCAGGCATGCTAACTAGAGCGATGACCTCCGAGGCAGTAGTCATAGCAGAAGCTGATTTTAAGGCTTTAGGATCACTCTCAAATACAATACTAGCAATAGCCTCAGTGGCGTCGCTATTCTCGGCTACCCAGTCTTTGCTTGCATAGATGGCTTCTATCTGGAAAGAAGATTGTATCAATTCTCTCACGATTTTATCGCCTTCTACGACAAATTTGCGTTCTTGCAGTCGATACTTTTTTAATAGTAAGGACTTTAAATATTTAATTTTATTTTTGGTTAACATTTTCGGTGTGGTATAGCGTGAAAGGTATAAAAAATTTAACATACAGAGTGGTTACAGCGGCAGTATTATTATTGCTGTGTTTCTCCTGTGGGATAAATAAATATTTAGCGGAGGATGAATATTTAGTTACCCAAAATAAAATTTATCTTGAAGATACAGAAGATCAGGTAGAAGAAAAGTCTGCGCTTAAATATGAGTTGTCCAAACTAATAAATCAGCAACCCAACAGCAAATTTTTATTTTTCTTTAAACCTGAGCTCTGGTGGCACTTTAAAACAAAGCCTTCAGCAGAAATAAAAACTAAAGTTGGTAAATGGTTTAGGAGAAAATTTACTGAGGAGCCTGTACTATACGATCGAGATATTTCTGATCAGACAAGTGTTTCTATGGAAAATTACTTGAAGAATAAAGGATTCTTCGATGCCAAAGTATTTTCCAGTAATGAATTGAAGAAACGGAGAAAAGCCAATGTAAGTTATAATGTATTTCCAGGTAATCTCTACACGGTAGACACACTTATCTTAGAGTCAAAAGATCCAACAATTGATTCGCTAAAGCAATGGCTATCTCAGGAAACGCTACTTACAAATGGTAGTCCTGTAGATATAGCTGTTTATAATATAGAGGTAAGCAGAATCACGGATTCACTGCGAAATAATGGATACGCGTTCTTTTATCCCAACTATATACAACCGCTGGAGGCTGATACGACAGGCTGGGGTTATGGATTGACCATCTACGATGAAATAATAAAACCTTTTGATGAAGAGATTCATAGAAAATATAGAATTGGTAGGATAAATGTTTATTCTAATTTTAATGGCGAGTTGGGTGTTGAGCATAAAGATACGCTCATCTCTGGGTTACATTATCGTACTGTGGATGGGGAAATAGGTATTAAGCCGAAAGTAATACGTAGGAACGTATATATAAAGGAGCAGCAATTCTTTGATCAATCTGTACTTGATGACACAAATAAGCAACTCACAGCATTAGGAATTTACAAATTTGTAAATATTCGAACGACCAAATCCATTGACAAAGAGGGGTATATCGACATTGATATTATCTTATCAAAACTCAAGAAGCAATATGTAACTTTGGATGCAGATATTAATAACTCAGAGCGTCCTTTAACTAATTCTAGGTCCATTTTCTTGGGTACTTCACTGAATGTATCCTACCTCAATAGAAACAGTTTTAAAGGTGCAGAACGTATCGGTTTGACCTTGGAAGGTGGAGTCGAATTTAATCTATCTGACAAGAGTCGCCTGATAAATTCACTAGATTTGTTGGCGCGGCTAGATGTACAGCTACCAGAATTCGTAGATGTTCCAGGAAGTTGGAAACTTCTAAGCTTGCTAAAATTTGGAGATAAATATTTGCTCAATCCAGCATTCCTAAAAGGCTTAAAAGATGATGGTATACCGATAGGTAGTCTATCCTATAATTCATTTGTGTTTAGAGATTTCTATGCTTACAATTCCATAGAAGCATCCTGGAGTTATGATTTTAAGCGATCGGCACGAGAAAAATATTCCATAAAAACAATTGGAATAAATGTTTTTCAGTCGGAAACGCAAATGGCATTTGATTCTATCTTACAGGCCAACACATTCCTTAGAGAAAGTCTGGGTTCTCAACTTTTTACGGGTTTTCTTTACAATGAGCTCAATTATCTATGGACTAGTAGCCAAAGTACATTCGGAGAAACCTGGCAGTGGCGGTTCAATCACGAGCTCTCAGGTGCAGAGGCACTTCTGGCCAATTATATATTCAAGGGAGGAAAGAGCCCTTTCAAGCTTCCGAAAAATCTGGAATTTGCACATTATACTCGCTTCGAGTTTGACGTCAGGTATTTTAAAGCTTTCAAAAATGGTAATGTGATCGGTGTGCGTACCGAATTAGGGGTAGCTTTGCCTTTTAGTCAATACTCCCAAACTGTACCCTTTGTTAAACAATTTTTTGTAGGCGGACCGAACAGTATCCGCGCTTGGTCTATCAGAGAGCTTGGTCCTGGTCAATATGTGAATGTGAACTCACAAAATCCTCCGTTTTTCCAAACAGCTGATTTTAAGTTTGCTTTCAATCTAGAATATCGATTCAAGTTTATTCCATTCTTACAGATGGATGCAGCACTATTCTTGGACGGGGGTAATGTATGGACACTAAAGGAAGACCCGCAGAGACTAGGTTCTCAATTGAGGTGGAGATCAAAAATAGTAAATGGTGAAGCAATAGGAGATAACTTCATAGATCAAATAGCCCTAGGTACGGGGTTTGGTATCAGAATAGATTTCACATACGTCATTTTTAGATTTGATGTAGGCTTGAAAATGCGAAGTCCTTATGTGAATGAAACTGGAAAGCGATGGTACTTTGATGAATGGAATACGAATAGAATCACCAATTTGCTTAATTACAATATAGCACTAGGATACCCATTCTAATCCGATATTACATCAGGGATGTTCGTAAGAAGATTAAACTGAAGAACCATAGGGAGTTAATCAAAATTTAAGGGTTTGGATTACTCCATTCTTCTAAATTTTTCGCTAAAAACTGGGTAATTCTTATTGGCAATTTGTCATGATTTTTTTAAAAAAAATCACGCCAAATTGGTTCTAACTCTGATGATAATCCTGGGTTTTCAACCCAGGCCTATAAATATTTCACTCCCGAAAATCGGGACGGGCTACGCTGTGGTGATGTGCTCTTACTTCTGAATACCCCCATCTAGTCAGCTGGACAAGCTTTCAAGGTTAGCTTCGCTTACTATTAAATAAGTCAAAGTCAAGGCATTTCTTCTTGATATAGGATAGAGCAGCTAAATTGATTGCAGTAGAATACATGATAGAGAAGCGCTGTTTTCATAAACACATTCTTTTACCGAATATTAACCTTCCTCCTTCGCAGTCTCTGCATCGTTAAGTTTTTCGATCTCTTTATCGATGTAGTATAAGGATTGTGGTCCTTCTCCAATAAGATTTATTCTATCAAGTATAGTACGCATTAATGCTTCTTCTTCCATCTGCTCAGCAACGTACCACTGCAAGAAATTGAAGGTAGTATGATCTGATTCTTTATTACTTAGGCTTACTAAGTTATTGATAGATTTGGTTACCTTCTGCTCGTGTTCGTAGACTGCATTAAATACATCAATGGCACTTTTAAATTTACTAGGTGGTCTTTTTACACCAGAAATAATAGCCTTGCCATCCATTTCTAGTATATAATGATAAATGCGGAGCATGTGATCCTTTTCTTCTTCAGATTGGCGAAACATGAACTGAGTACAGCCCTCCATTCCTTCACTGTCAAACCATGAAGCCATAGATAAATAAAGGAAAGAAGCATAGCTTTCCATCTCCATCTGTTCATTTAGTGCTTTTTCTAATTTCTTAGTCAACATTACCTAAAATTTTAAATATTTAACGAGGTGAAACTGCTAATTGTTTAGACAGTAAAAACTTATCTTGCTAAGACTACTTTCTTGTAAGCTACCTTCTGATCTTGTGCTATCTTAAGAAAATATAAGCCAGCAGGGGCGTCCATATTTATTGTATGCTGTGAAGAGTTTAGATGGTGCTGCGAATATAATTTTCCTTTCATATCTACAACTTCTACTATTGCATCTTGCTGTATTGAGCTACCCAGATCGATAGTCACCTGGCCAGTACTAGGGTTAGGAAATATATCTATGGTTTTCTCGAAAGCAGCATCTCTGGTAGATACTACACCTTGTACCACTTTAAAATCCTCTTTATTGACATTGTAGAATATATTGTCTGTAGCTACTACTTGAACGCGAGCAAAATTGGAAATGGCAGCATCTGGTACAATGAATGTAGCAGAACCATCATTGTCCACGTTTTCTGCTAGCATAATGTCGAAAGTAACACCGAAAGTACGACTCATGATGATATTTACTTTTTTGCAGTTTACTGGTTCTTGATTTGTATTTGCAACATCCCAAGTGACAGTAGCTTGACGGTTGGACTCCCAAACAATACCTGATTCATTCTGCGATGTCACTACAAATGGTCCTGCCTGATCGGTTGCCTTAAATGAGATATCATCCCATGCGACTGCCCCACCACCAGCTTTATTATCTCGTGCTGTAAGCTGAAAGGTGAAGTCTCGAGATTGCTCTGGAAGTACTTCTGACCTATTATAACCATTATTAACAACGGTACTTAGGCTTGGTAAATATCGTATAGACTTACTTGACGGTCTCACTGAACGGAAGCTAGGTGCATTGCCTATAGGATCTCCATATGGTGACTGCGGACCTCTATTGTATTGTTCCCAACAGTAAGTAAGTGGGTCGCCGTCAGGATCTGTAGCCTCTCCTTTTAAGAAAAAGGGTGTTTGTATTGGGATATTGAAACCACCCTGTCCAGCGTTTACTAATGGCGCACTGTTACCAATACTACTCTCATCCGCGCAACTACCACCTTGTCCATCCAACCAGTCGGTGATTTGTATAAGACTACTTACATGAAAATAAGAGTCACTAGAACCTTGTACATTATTGGGTCCACACAAGCCTGCATAAGCCATAATAGTACTACCACCACCCGGTTCATAAGCAACAGCAGGAACTTCTTGACCATCACAATTATTAAAAGTATGATTTGAGCCTAACTGATGACCAAATTCATGCGCTACATAGTCTAAAGCAAATGCTTTTCCTTCAGGTGGGAATATTCCCGTAGCGCCTTGTGCTTTGCGACTCGTACAAATGGACCGTAAGGACGCTAGACCTGCCCCACTTGTAGCAAATACATGACCGAGATCATAATTATTTACACCTATTCTAGCGTTGGTAAAACTACTATTAACGCTGATCATCTGCCCTGCTTCATTATTATTAAAAGGATCTTTACTAGCATCCAAATTAATTAGTTCATCCGTTCCATCAATCAAAATGAAGCGTAAAGCAAAATTATTTTCGTATACTACATTGACTTGACTGACAGTCTCTACTATTGCTTCTAAAACTGCTTCTCTGTTTCCACCATGGTAGGAAGAATACTCCCCCGTAGTAGAAATTGCCAGACGATATTCTCTAACTACATCACCTATTTTCGTTAAACTACGAGTTTTAATATCGGAAGTATTAAGGTCTTGGTGAAGTAAGGTACAAGTGAAATCATGTTGTTGCTTAGTATCTGATTGTTTAAAAACTAAATAAGCATCATTCTCATCCTTTATAGGATAAATGAAATAAGACTCAAAAGAAGAACTTATATATGCTTTAATACCTTTAGAAGTCATAGTCATACGGCCATGAATAGCTGGGTCATCAATTTGCTGGATCAAGAAAGTTCTGATAGAAGGATATTTCTCTGCTAAAGCATCTTGCATAATCGGAGCGTCCCAAATAAAAAATTCAGCCAATTTATTTTGTGCGTTAGGCAAAGAAATTACATTTTTCTTACTTTCATTACCTTTAGAAGGTAAATTGGACTCCAGTCTCGCTATATCTAATTTATATAATGAATAACTTGTTATACTCCTTGTCATTATAGACTCTTCTGCTATATCATGGGTTATCTCAGACCAGTATAATTTCTGTGCGTTCGCTAACAAAGTGGTCAAAATCAAGCTGACAGTTAAAGTGTATCTGAGCAGAGTCATATATAAAAAATGTTGATAAGTAAATGAGTAGTATTTAGTTACAATAACAAATAAGCCCTGAAAAGTTTGATGCTAGAGCAGTTCTTTGATGCTCTTTTCTAAGATATTTCTATTATTAAGTTTTTCGATGATTAATGGCGGCTTAACTCTTTCATCACAATCTATTACTCCACAACGTTCACAGGTAATGTTAACGTCTCTACGTAAGATGTGCGGATCATCATGAAATTGTATTGTCTTTCTTGCATTATCGTCTAGTAGCATTCCTATAGATACACTTGTGTTGGTATTAGGTAGAGGGTATGATTTACGTGCATTAGTGAGAACGAGATACTCATCTTCGGTACCAATATAATGTGATCTTTGAATTTGGTATAGCTCTGGAAGATTAGTGGTCTGCTTCAGTTGCTGTAAGCTAGATAGTGCCAACCATCTGCGGCAGTAGTGCTCTGCAATCAGATTAGAATGTGGAATATGCTTTTTGCTTAGGTGAAGTTCTTTTTCTAATTCGAAACCATCTTTGTCAAGGTGATGCTTAGCTTGTAAATAGAAGATCTTTTGGATTCCAAAATAGTGTGGAAGTACATTGAATCGCTGAAACAAAACAGATGATGTTGCACGATATTTTTTAGATATATTTAGCAGAAAGACAGGATCTAAATTCTTTTGTTTAAACCACATGTTGAGATCTGTTAAGAGACTTTCCTTATGGATCAGAATGCAGACGGAGAAGTATGCGGCTTTAAAATTATTAAGCACCTCTTCGAATGAGCTTACTTTGATCATGGTCGAACTGTACTGTCTCTTTTTCAATTCCATATATAGAAAACCAAGCTCCTTACCTAACTGGTAAGCTTGCTGCATATCATTGAGTTTAGGGTTTAGAAATATAGTTCTTTTCTTCTCACTAACTACAGTACGCACATCATGGAGTTCAGCATTATATCCAATCGTTGTATTATCTATTTTATAATTGAAGTTCTTTCTAAGTATTTTTGAAAGCATTACAGAGGTAATAGGTGCCCCTATGGGTAACTCAAATTTGGCGACAAATTGTTGGGCTGCCAACTCTAAATCAGGAAAATAATTGAGATTCATTTCTTGATATGCGCGAAGCGCTAAAAAATAAAAGTTGGTTTCCTTCATTTGATAGTTGCGACTTAGCTCTACTAATGCAGAGATGAAGGCACCTACCTTGAGCGGCGAATTGGCAATAATTTCTACCACTTTACTTAATTCTATACCAAACAAATCAAGCGGAAGCTCACTTAGGAAGTTAGATTTGATTAGTGCAGCCAGTGGAGCAAGTTTTCCCCTCAACTCTACAGATACTAATTCTTCGTAGGGAATCTCTAATCCTTTAGCTAAAGTCTTCAGTTTATCTACTTTCGGATATTTTTTGCCTTTCTCTATTTCATTGAGATAAGAGCCAGAAAGTCCTGTTATCTTGGACAGTGCCGAGAATGAGTAGCCTCTACTCATTCTCAAATCCTTTACCTTAAGTCCGAGGATTAGTTTCCGTATATTATTTTTAGAATCCATATAAGTTGGCAAAATACTAATTTTGATGTAAGGGTATCTCGATAAATAATCTTTATTGATTTTAAAATTAAGAATTATGGCAAGAGCCCCATATTAAGGAAACCTCAGGTGGATACCAGATAGAAAAAACGAGACGAAGCATAAAAAAAGCAGTGCCTTTGGCACCGCTTTTTCATTATGGATATATTTAATTCTTACTCCTAACTACTTGTGTTAGTATCATCAATTTTCTTCTTATCAGATTCTTTCATCCCTTCTTTGATCTCCGTTTCTATCGTAGCTCTTGCACTATTGAATTCTTTAATACCTTTTCCTAATCCACGCATGAGTTCAGGTATTTTCTTACCACCAAATAAGAGCAGTACTACGAACACGATCAATACGATCTCCATACCACCTGGTAAAACAAATAAAAATATACTTTGCATATTGTTTTTCTTTTGACAAAAATACTCAAATCTGAGCAATCTCGCTTGGTTATTAATGGGTATAACGTACGAAGACAGCCATTAATGTATAAAAATTACTCCTTTAGGCCTATTTCACGCAATCTCTCATCCAAATACTCTCCAGCTGTGATAGGCTCATATGCCAATGGACTAGTCTTATTGACGCATTTATCAAGACAACTAAGGTCCATAGTAGATCTCGGGTGCAAGAAAAACGGCATAGATAATCTAGGTAGATGCCACTCTTCCCTTGGCGGATTTACTACTCTATGGGTAGTAGACTTCATGTAATTATTAGTTAGCCGCTGAAGCATGTCGCCCACATTTATTACTATTTCATCCTCTTCTGGAACTACGGCGACCCATTTGTTATCCATAGTCAGTAACTCCAAGCCACCAGCTGAGGCACCTACCAGTAAGGTGATAAGATTGATGTCTTCGTGTTGTTCAGCCCTGATAGCGCTAGCTGGCTCCTCCTTGATCGGTGGATAATGAATAGCTCTTAAGATACTATTGCCATTATGTATTTTTTCGTCGAAGTATTCTTCACCTAGCTCCAAGTAGATTGCAATTGCCTTAAGCAAATGACCTCCTGCTACTTCAAAGCTAGCATATAAGTCTGTACCCATATCATGAAATGCAGGTAGTTCTTTTACATCCACATTATCAGGATATTGAGACTTGATAGGATCGTCATCTCTTACTGTCTGTCCTATCTGAAAAAACTCTTTTAGATCGGCAACGGTTGATTGTTTTGCATGCTCTTTGCCGAAGGAGGTATAACCTCGTTGTCCAGCAAGACCTGGGACCTCGTATTTGCGCTTAGTTTCTACATCTAATCCAAAGAACTGATTGGCAGTATTGTAGAAGCCATCAATTAATGGTTGAGGAATACCGTGATTTTTCACTGCGACAAAGCCAATCTCATGAAAAGCGCTACCTAGATTTTTTATAAACGTTGATTTTTCTTCTTTAGAGCCGCTTTTGAATTTAGCTAAGTCGACTACTGGAACAATTTTTTCAGCCATTTCAATACAATTTTGATTAATATATCACTTGGTGATTATTATATCAAATATAAAGTTTTTTTCCATTCTCACCTATTTAAAGGTTTATATCTAGACTCGTCAAGTATTAATTGCGCCTCCTCAATATGCAGCAAGCTATCCATTGATATACCCGTCCGATCCATAAATTTGCTTACAATTTTATATCCAATAAAATTCGCTGTTCTACCGGGGGCATCCTTGGGCATTCCCTTGGAGCTAGGACTCATGTCAATCAAAGATTTGATCTTTTTAGTTCTTGTCTCATAGAGCAGATCTTCCCCTAAAATATGGACATAAATGTTAGCCTCATTATCCTCTACCCACTTCATTTGTTCTTTAGTATATTCCCATTTAATAGTGTCGGCAGTATAAGGTAGTGCTTTGTCTAAGATATATTTGCGTTTACCCGTTGTTATTATCTTATCGATTAGCCTTTCTCCTTTTGTATCTGGAACAAGGTCTGCTATGATGGCATCCATCAATTTTTTGACTAGGTGCTCCTTGTTGAATGCACGGGTGATGTAGTCCGAAAATGAGGCATTTTTTATTACAAGTTTTTTATATGGATATTCCGCGCCTAAAAACATATCCAAGCCTAGTCCTAGACCTTCTTTGCCTCCTTCATCATTCGTGATGAATGTCTGATAGCCAAACTCCGAAATAAAAGCATACACATTATAATTCCCAGTTTGAGGAAAATAGTACTTTAAGTATTTTAGCCCCTGTTCCAATTCACTTTTCTCGGTGTCTAAGTTTGGAAACACTACTTGGACTGTATCATAAAGTGTTTGTACAAAAGGGTCATTTAAATACTTACGAATATTATCCGCTAATAGCTTTTCATTATTAGGCGCTTGTGCCGCTGTTAAAGGCAAGATTTGTTTATAGAATAAAGGCGTAAATAGGGGATACTTTTCTTCTAAATTTTGAAGTGACGGCAATACATCTAATGTATCCAACTGCTGAAAAGCTTGATCAAACCGTATAATATTCACATCTACAGCTATGGATGATACATCTGGAATATGTTCACCTGTTTCACAAGAAGCTGCAATCAGGACACAAACGACCAAATAAAAGCCAGATGAGTTTACCCAATCCGATAAGTGAATTAATTTATTTTTTACCTTTTTAGACATTAAAGTTACCTTTGAGAAATTTTTCGGGCAGAAAGCCCACTTTTTTGCTATCCATACGTTATCACGAATGTATAGTATTAATATTAAAAACTCAATGGAATGAACAAAATTGCATTTATAACCTTTATCACTTTTCTAGCTTTTGTATTTCAAGCACAAGCTCAAAATGATATAAGATTTGGATTTCAAGCCAGCCCTAATCTCACGTGGATAAACAGTAATGATAACACGATCAATAGAGAAGGCAGTAATATTGGCCTCCGCCTTGGTGTTATGGGGGAGTATTACTTTGCAGAGCGATATGCCATCACTGGTGGTCTTGGTTTTGCTTTCGGTCAAGGAGGAGGTCTTAAGCATGATATCGGTGGTAATTTCTTTAAAGAATCGGAACTTAGTAATCCTAACTTAAATACTGGACAAAAACCATTGCCCGATGGAGTCATTTTAGGCTATAAAATTCAATATATCGAAATTCCGATAGGACTTAAGATGAGAACGGATGAGATAGGCTATTTCAGATATTTTGCAGAAATTCCAGTCTTTACACTTGGTTTCAAAGCGCAGTCTAGAGGTACAATAGAAGGTACAGATATGGCAGGAAATAAGATAGATGAAGATGATCTAGATATTAGTAAAGATGTGAACCCATTGAATATTTCTTGGGGTCTTGGAGGAGGTATAGAATATTCCTTTACTTCTAGTGCTGTACTGGTAGCAGGTCTTTACTACAACAATAGCTTCATAGATATTACGGACAACGACGCTAATAAGGCGACAACTTTTATAGACGGAGGAGATGATCCTAATACTACTCTTGATGACAATTACGAAACTCGCAAGGAGGACAGTAAGGTTAATATGGGAAGTATTACGCTACGAATTGGTATTCTGTTTTAATTACTGGCCATATGTCGTTTGCCCTTCACCAAGCGTAAAGGGCAAACAACCAACCTATAAGTAGAGGTAGCTTGCCAAAAGCCAATAATCAATAAGCCAATAGCCAACATATGGATCAAACACTTAAAGATCAAATCCAGGATTTTATACAGAAAGGTCTAGAAGAGGATGTAAGAGGTGGCGACCATACCTCTCTTGCTTGTGTGCCGAGTCAGAACATGAACAAAGCAAAACTACTTGTTAAGCAAGATTGTGTGATAGCAGGTGTAGAACTTGCTCAACATATATTGCATTATGTAGATCCGACCGCAACTATCGAAGTTCTCAAGCAAGACGGAGAAGATGTAGTGTATGGAGACATTGCTTTTTATGTAAATTGTCATTCTCAAGCTTTACTCAAAGCAGAGCGACTGCTGCTGAATGCGATGCAGCGAATGAGTGGTGTAGCTACCATGAGCCGTCAATTTCAGAAAGCGGTAGAGGGTCTTTCTGTTACAATATTAGACACCAGAAAGACAACACCGCTTATTCGATTTATCGAGAAGTGGGCCGTCCGAATAGGGGGATGTACCAATTATAGAGACGGGCTCTATGACTGGATTATGATAAAAGATAACCATATAGACGCTAGCGGAAGTATTACTAATGCAGTTAACAAAGTAGAGGAATATTTTCAGCTAAACAATATGAAACTTGGTGTCACGGTAGAAGTGAGAGACTTCAAAGAGATGCATGAGGCTATGGAAGTAGGCAAAAATGTGGTCACACGTATTATGTTAGACAATTTCGAAATTCCTAAGATGGCAGAGGCTGTAAAGATCATTGATGGACAATATGAGGTCGAAGCTTCTGGCGGAATCACCCTAAAGACAGTAAGAGATATAGCCAACACGGGTGTCAACTATATCTCTTCTGGTGCTTTGACCCACAGTCCTACGAGTATGGATCTTAGTCTTAAGATTGTTAAAGACTAGCGTAGAAAAACAATTTTTTCTGTCGCTACTTTATTGTCTATTTCTATTTTTAGCAGATATGTTCCTGCAGGTAGATCTGTACGCTCAATAGCTACAACTGTGCTATTAACTATCTCCCCATTCCAAATATTCTTTACGGCATTTCCTATAATATCATAAAGGACTACTTTTACTTGTCCATTGACCTCTTTACTCCCTATAGTTAGCTGTGTATAATCAGTGGTAAGATTAGATGTTAAAGTATATGCACTTTTTGGAAGAATGAAAGCAGCTGAAGTTTCGATATTAAAAATGTCAGCCGCGTTTTGTGCATTTACAAACTCAAATTTATCTCCATTTTTCTTCCAGATAACAAACGCTAGTCTAAGATTAAGTTTGTTCCAATTAGGATCAATATTTATTTCAAAAGGAGTCATTATTTCTGTACCAGATGCTATAGTTCCACTAGCAATACTTTCGCCAAATACATTTGCTGTAGCAGCCGAGCGCAATATTCCGTCATGTGCGACTGTACCACCTTGTCCGGATTGCTTATTCATTACATTATCTTCTATAAGTAATACACTTAAGTGAAAATTTCCTTCTGCAGCTTGAAAAAATTTAGTCCTAGCAGTCATTGTGATTGTACTATTCTGCGTATCGCCCTCAGCTATCATAGTATTGGCAATTGGCATTTGAGCGTGCGCCACATCGACCATGTTTTTGACTTCTTCTCGCTGAGTAGGGTAGTTACTACTGGTGGCATTAACTCTATTTTCACCTACAAAAAAATTAGGTTGTCCGACAGATCCAAAATTTTCAGTAAGCTCTTTGCTGTAGTTGTTTTGTAAGTCACCACTATAATGGGCACGAATAAGGACGGCCTTTTCTTTATTATCTTCCGCCAGGCCTTCGAAGAAATTCCATCCCCAGGTACCACAGTTTACGCACCAGGTAGCAGTTCGCTTAGTTATTAATGATCTTTGTACTGGTTGTTGTGCCACGGCTACGGTGCTAATGAATAGCACTAGCAAAAATGTTAATATGTTTTTCATGAATTTATACTTTTACCAGTAAAGTTATTCACTTTTTACCAATAATACCATCTTTGTTTTAGGAAGTTACAATCTATTTTGCATAGCAATTATCAAGTTCAAGGCAAGAATTACAGGTTTAGTCATAGCTGCTCTAAGTAATCTTAACGCAAAAATTAGTAGGCAATTCGTCATGTATTATTTCAAAAAATCTGTGAGAAATTGGATCTACCCGATCTACCCCCGAATATAAACCTGAGTTTGCAACCCAAGCTATAGATATTACAGCCCTGCGAAAATCGGGACAAACTACGCTGTGGTAATATACTTTTTACTTCTAAATATCCCTATGGTATAAATATGTATTCTAATTCCAGACTATGTGTATCACGTCCCAGTTAGCATTTAAGGTAAGCAACAGTATCAGACTGATGGTTATGGCGACTATCCAGACTCTGGTATCTTTGGCGATTGAGGTATTTTTTCCTTCCATGGTAATCTATGATAACTATATTAAAGGGAGGATTACTCGACGTGGAGTGATTTACTTATATCCAAAAAAGTGCCAAACAGATTATCTGTTCATAGCTAATAAGTTATGCATAAAGCAAAATTCATATAAAGATTTTTTTTGCGAAAGGGATAGTAACCAGCTCCACATCTTCGTGGAGAGTCCCCAGCTTAGCCATTCAGGGAGGCTTTGGGGACCGAGCGAATAGCGAGTGGTGCATAGCCCGACCCTTGCGCTGATTTGCAGTCTAGCCTGGGGATTCGCCCAAATACTATATATCATAAAAGTGACGATCATATGGGGTCACCCACCTGCCTTCGGCGTGGTCGTGTCGTCCATTACTACCCCCAGTTCCATGGCTCCTAGCCTAGCCACTGGGGATACCATTACCACCACTTGCCTCTAACGCGGCTCCGCCTTGTCGAGGCTTGAGCTTACGCTACGCCGACTGTCATATGCTTGATCACACTACAGGCGACAAGCTTTTAACTTGCTTAACTAGTTCCATATTTATTTCTTTCACTAGGGTAGGACCGGTATAAATAAGGCCGGAATATACTTGGATAAGCGATGCTCCAGCATTAAATTTTTCTATAGCATCGGCAGCCGAGTCGATACCTCCAACACCAATGATGATTTTTTGCTGATCCATGCGATCTGCTAGATACTTGATGACCGCAGTAGATCTTGCTCTGAGCGGTGCCCCACTCAGACCACCGTTACCAATTTTATTAATGCTTTCCGAGGTTGCTCTCAACCCACTTCTATCTATGGTAGTATTGGTCGCTATAACACCCTCTATATCCGTTTCTTTCACGATATCGAGTATGTCATCCAACTGATCGTCAGTAAGATCAGGTGCTATTTTTAGCAAAATAGGTTTACGTATAGGATAGCTGTTGTTTTTTACTTGTAGACTAGCTAGCAACTTTGTGAGTGGCTCTTTATCTTGTAGGTCTCTCAAGTTAGGCGTATTTGGGGAGCTCACATTAACTACAAAGTAGTCTACCAGGTCATGCAATGACTCGAAGCACATGAGGTAGTCTAGCTCTGCATCTGCGTTGGGGGTAATTTTATTTTTGCCAATATTACCACCTATTAGTATCTGATTATTTTTCCGATTACGAAGGCGCTCGACCATTGCTTCTACACCCTCATTATTAAAGCCCATCCTATTGATTATTCCCTTATCCTCTACTAGCCTAAATAGACGTTGTTTTGGATTACCATCTTGTGGAAGAGGGGTGACTGTCCCGATCTCAATAAACCCAAAACCCAAAGCACACATATCTTCGAAGTACTTCCCATCCTTATCAAAGCCAGCTGCTAAGCCTACGGGATTGGGAAAATCTAAACCCATGAAATGGCGTTGCAAACTAGGGTCACTGTATTGCCATCTGCTGATAATAAGCGCGCCAAGAATAGGTACCTTTTTCAGGATTCTGAGCAATGAAATTGTAAGATGATGTGCCTTCTCAGGATCTAGCAAAAAGACGAAAGGTTTTAGCAATTTATACACAGTATATAAGTTTTGCTGCAAAGATAAATTTTATCTAGGGTTATTATACCATTTACAATTGAAGGTACCGCGTAACATATAGATTAAAATTTCTACTGAGCCGCTTGAGAAATGCTTTCAAAATGCACACCACATTCTTAAGGTGTAATGCGTTTTATACTGTCAATATAGTCTCTTTCTCCAGCATCTTCATATCGCGAATGAGCAATCTTTTGCGATCGAAGGTGATCAAATTTTTTCCCCGTAGTTCATTAAGAATAGTAGTAACGGTCTGCCGGGAAGTTGCAGTAAGGTTTGCAATCTCTTGATGAGTATTAAATTTACGAACCAGCATTTCATAACCGACACGTTGCCCTTTCGTATTTGCCAGTTCTATAAGATATTCCACTATACGAGATCGAGAATCTTTAAATACAAGTGATTCCAGCCTTTTCTCTACATCTAGCACTCGTTTTCCTATCAGCTTCATCAGGAAAAGTTGCAAGCCAGTATGTGACTTCATAAGCGAATTTACTTGTTCCATACCCACTACACAGACAGTAGTTTCTTCCATAGCGTGAGCAAAGTCTCTTCTCTTTGTTTCCCCAACTACGGCAAGCTCTCCAAATACTTCGCCCTTACCTAGAATTCCCTTAATGATTTCTTTTCCACCCGTGCCATATACACCGATTTTGATTCGGCCTCTATTAATAATAAATATTTTGTCCGCATCGTCATCAGGAAGATAAATATTTGAACCTTTTTTAAAGGTTTTAGAATTTCGTTGTTGGACATTTGATTCTCCCAACTTATTAGGACACAGAAGTGTGAATAGATCAATATTTTCTAAATACCAAAAGGATTGCTCAATCATTTAAACTAAAAATTGTTTGGTGTACATTGCTTAAACAAGATAATGTACTACTGGTTCTCCATTATTGAGAATCTTCTACTTATAATAGAAAATACAATTGATAATTTGATATTCAGGTATCCCGTTATACCACGTATTTAACCTCTCTAAAAATCTAATCTGGATAAAAGTCCAATCCCTTAGTTAATCCCTCTAGCAAGGGATTTTTCTCACAAAATTTAGTAAAAATCTCTTTTGAGCTATAGTTTTTTTGCACTTTTTGTAGCTGTTCCAGTTTTTGCGTATCGACCTCTATTAATCTCTTCAATCCAGGATCTCCGAAATATGTTCTTAAGTATTGCATAAGACCAGCTTCTTCTCGAAGATGACCCGCTGCTACTTTTGATCCAACCTTAGATATTATTTTTCCTGCTTCTATGCTCAGATCAGTATCTTGTAAAGTGGTTCTCACCGAATTACTTTCTACATTTATACTGTATTCATTCCAGACTTCTTGGAGATTTTCTAAGGTAAGTTCTTTTTTGACTATGTTATTGTCAGCAGCAGTTTTTTCTATTACTTGTTCAGTGATGCTATCTAGAGAGAGCATTGGCGTGGCTAAAGAACCTAGGTTGCCTTTTAGTTTTGATGCCTTTATTTTTAAGGTTTTGGGCTTAACTACCTCCACTGGTACACTTGGACTTGGAGCAAGTTTTACTTGTTCAAAAACTTCAGAAGGCGATTTCGCAGGCTTAGGTGGAGTCTCTACTTTAGGATTGTTGATAGATTCAGCCTTGGAGCTACTTATGGGCTCTACAGGTTCAGCAATTATTTTTAAAATTTCGTCGGGTTTTTCATTTGTAGTAGTTTCTACAGGAAGTGTGCTCTTCGTTTTCGGAGGATTTATTTTAGGAGCACTACTAACTGAATTATCACTTACGCTAGCTGTTTTTTTTTCCTTGATGTGGCCTTCACCTTCTATATGAACTTGTACTGCCCTATTGATGTGGGCTATTTTGATAAGGTAGAGTTCTAAGTGTAGCTTTTTATTTCTTGCCATTTTGAAAGTGACATCGCATTCATTGAGATAGTGCAACGCATTGAGCAAAAACGACTGACTGCTGTTCTCTGCTTGCTGTATATATTTCTTAGCTAGTTTATCGCTTACTTCTAGTAATGGCTGAGTCACTTTCTCCCTTGCTACCAACAGGTTGCGTACATGCTCGGCAAGTCCTAGCATGAAAATATCTGGTTCAAATCCTCTGGAAACGATATCATTAAAAGTGAGTAGTATATTAGCGGTGTCTGCCATTAGGAGCTGGTCGATTACTTTAAAGTAGTAGTCATAATCCAAAATATTTAGATTGGTAGTGACTACATCTAAGGTAATATGTTTATTGCCCAAGCTTGCCATCCGATCAAAAATAGAAAGTGCATCACGCAGAGCACCGTCTGCTTTTTGTGCTATCAGATGTAGGGCATCTTCATCTGCCTTGAGCCCCTCTTTTTCTGATAAGTCTTTTAAATGAGCAATAATATCTTTGACCTGTATTCTTTTGAAGTCATATATTTGACATCTCGAAAGGATGGTCGGTATTATTTTATGCTTCTCTGTTGTAGCGAGTATAAAGTATGCATAAGAGGGTGGTTCTTCCAATGTTTTTAGAAAAGCATTGAAGGCGGGTAAGGACAACATATGCACCTCATCTATGATAAAGACCTTACTTTTTCCTTGTTGTGGTTGAAAACGCACTTGCTCTATAAGATTACGGATGTGTTCCACTCCGTTATTAGAGGCTGCATCCAACTCGGTTATGTTAAATGAAGCATTGTTTGCGAATGACTCACAAGAGCTGCAATTATTGCAAGGCTCAAACTCTTCACTGGGATCTAGACAATTTAACGTTTTGGCCAAGATTCTAGCACAAGTCGTCTTACCAACACCTCTAGGTCCCGTAAACAAGAAAGCTTGCGCTACCTTGCCTGTGGCCAAGGCCTGCTTGAGCACATTGGTTATATGTTCTTGTCCAACTACATCTTTGAATAGATTGGGACGATATTTTCTTGCTGAAACTATGAATTTGCTCATTTTCCAAAGGTACAAATTTTTATAAATGCTACCTTTGTCAAAGATTACATAAGTTAAGTGAAATATGAAAATAGCAATAGCTCAATTGAATTACCTGATAGGAGATTTTGAAGGGAATGTCAAAAAGATGATAACTGCGGTAGAAAGTGCTAAAAAAGACCAAGTGGATATTATTTGCTTTAGCGAATTAGCCACTTGTGGATATCCTGCACGAGACTTTCTCGATTTTGATGATTTTATAAGCCTATGCGATCAAGCTATCAATTCTCTGATTGAGTTGACCGACAATATCGCTATAGTAGTCGGCAGCCCTACTACTAATCCAGTTCCTGAAGGTAAGGACTTATATAACTCCGCTTATTTTTTGGCAGACAAAAAAGTATTGCACATCCAACATAAAGCACTATTGCCTACCTACGATGTGTTTGATGAGTATAGATATTTCGAACCAGCTGATGAATTTAACTTGGTTACTTATAAAGGCAAAAAGATTGCTTTGACGGTATGTGAAGATATTTGGAATATAGCAAATAAAAATCCACTGTATAGAATTTGTCCCTTGGATGAAGTTATTGATCAAAAACCAGATTTTATCATCAACGTCAGTGCTTCCCCTTTCACATATCAGCATGCTCAACACAGAGTGGATATAGTCAAAGCGAATCTAAAGCGGTACGGAGTACCCTTATTTTATATAAACCATATTGGGGCGCAAACAGAGTTGATTTTTGATGGAGGCTCTCTTGTGGGAGCACCAAATGGCAATATTCATGCAGAGCTTCCTTTCTTTGAAGAAGCTATTCAGTTCTTCGAACTGGAGGACGTCATAAACAATGAGAAAGAACAAGTCCAAGAAAAAGATAAGATTAGCCTCATACACGATGCATTAATATTGGGGATCAGGGATTATTTTAAAAAGCTTGGATTTAAAAAGACCATCTTAGGATTATCTGGAGGTATTGACTCTGCGGTTACGGCTGTCTTGGCGGCTCGTGCTTTGGGCAAAGACAATGTTCGTTGTATCCTTATGCCTTCCCAGTACTCTTCTGAGCATTCGGTAATTGACGCAAGACAGTTAGCTGTAAATCTTGGCATCCAGTATGATATTATGCCTATCGAATCTGTGTATAGTTCATATGTGGAACTCTTAGACCCTCATTTCTTTGGGACAGAGTCTAACGTGACGGAGGAAAACATACAAGCTCGTATAAGAGGTATGCTGCTGATGGCTATGAGCAATAAGTTTGGCAATATAGTGCTTAATACATCCAACAAAAGTGAAATGGCAGTTGGATATGGGACGCTCTATGGAGATATGTGTGGAGGTATATCTGTACTAGGGGACGTGTACAAAACGGATGTTTTTGCTTTAGCTAAATATATAAACATAGACAAAGAAGTCATTCCAGAAAATACGATTACCAAACCGCCTTCAGCGGAGCTGAGGCCAGATCAAAAAGACTCCGATAGTCTTCCGCCTTATGATATCCTCGATGATATTCTTTATGAGTACATAGAAAACACTAAAGGACCAGATGAGATTATCGAAATGGGATACAATGCGAAATTGGTTAAACGAATATTACGGATGGTAAATGTAAATGAATTTAAGCGGTATCAGACAGCGCCAGTATTAAGGATATCTCAAAAAGCTTTCGGAATGGGTAGAAGAATGCCAATAGTTGGAAAATATCTGTCTTAAACTTTTCTAATCCTTATTGTACGGATGACTCTTCCTTGCGCATCTTTTAATTGTACTAGATAAGCTCCATTTTGAAAATCCATCAGATCAAACTTCTTAGTCATTTTGACACTGAAAGTAGAAATTTCTTTACCTAAAAGATTATAGAGAGTCGCCTCTGCTACTTCCCCAGATTCATCTTCTATAACAATAAAGTCGCTAGTAGGATTAGGAAAGATAGATATTTTAGGATCGGTATTAGTTAGTTGAGCACTTGCCATGTATATATCATCTGAAACAAAATTGCTAATATTGCGCTGAGCAAAGCAACATATGTTATAACAAAAAAATATATAGAGTAAAAAATGCTTCATGTTTCTATAAATACTATCGTAATGTAGCTTATATATAAGTTAATCTCAATAGATGTCGCTTATTTAGCAATATTTTAACAGTATAGACATAATAAGGGCCATAAATGTTCAAATTTTCGTCCATTGTATGTAAGGAATTATAAAAAAAGCGATATTCGCACATATATTTTCAACAGTTAGAGTTAATACATAATCTTGCCAACTATTTTGAAGTATTTAGGCTCTTTATTGGCAATAGATTATGTTCAAAATTATATTGCATTTAGATAAGCGCATATTCGCGATTTATATAACATATATTTAAGCCCTATTGCCTGTGCAGAAAATTATAATTACATCTCTACTTATATTGCTCCATACAGCTTTCGTATTTGCTCAAGAATTTTCTTATGGCTTTAAGGCTGGGCTCAATTTTTCTAGAATAAGTACCGATGATATAGAGCAGTTTGACGGAATGGATTTGGAGACCTTTGATCAAAATTCTGGTTTCCACTTAGGTATTGCGGTAACTACTAAGTTCTCGGAAATATTTGGTGCTAGGGGCGAGTTTCTTTTTTCTCAAAAGGGTGGGAGATATGATTTTCAAGGCCCTTCTTACACTAATTTTTCTTCTTTTACGGGGGACAATATAGAATCACAGACAGGGTTCAGATCTATGAATATCAATATATCCAATGCTTATATTGATATTCCATTATCATTATATCTAAGACCGTTAAAGTGGTTAGAAATTTCAGCTGGAGCCAATGTAGCTGTTTTGATTAGCTCTACAGCTGCTGGAGAAATGAATTTTACCATAGATGGCCAGGCAGAGGAAGATGCCTTCAGAGCTATCAGTCTTGACTATAGATATTTTAAAGATCAAAGAGGGGAATCGATACCAGAGAATGGAGAAGAAATTCGTATGATTAATGGAACATCATTCAAGATCCCCAAAACCATCAAGGCTTACTATGATTTACAATCTGGTGCTGAAACGGGTTTGTTCAATAGACTCGATTTTGGGCTTCATGCTTCTGCCAACTTTTACATCAATAAAAGCTTATACGTTGGCGCAAGATTTAATTACGGATTGGTAGATATCACCGATAATAAATCCGATCGATCTTTAGTCTCAGAAGATTTAGTACTTAGAGATGATATAGATAGAAACTTGAGTATGCAAGCATCTATCGGTTTCAGCTTTTAGTGTAACTTATCAGAATAGATTATAGTCCACGCATCAAATATACGATTTCACCCAAGTCCAATTTAGTTATTTTCTTTGATTCATTTAGATATATATAGACTGGACCTTTATTAGTTTCGAATTCTATTTGATATACTTCATTAGGATTGCTTGCCGAATCGTCTTGCCGCATTTTATAATCCTTTACAGTAAGCGTTCTTTCCATTGGTTCATGACTACCGTCATCGTTTAAGACAAAATCATTGATTTCGATCTTATACTCCGTGACAATTTTTACTTTCCTCTCTGCTGATCTATCTTTTTTACCTTTCCTCTCTTCCTCCAGATTATTCTGCTCTTTCTCTGGCACTCCTTCATCTGCAAATAAGCCTTCGGATACATCTACCTCCTCCATTACCTCTTGTTCTTCATAGACATTCTCTGGTACAGTCTGTCTGGGAGCCTCTTTTTTCTTTACTTTGAAATAGGAAGGCATATCATCATCCTCATCTTCCTCTATTTCTACTTCTGCTACTGCAGTTTCTTCCTCTATATTCGATGTTGATGCAATATCTTCTGTCGTCTCTTCTGCTTCTAAGTTTTCAATAGTTTGATCCGTTACTGCAGGCACCAGATTATCCTTTTTCTTCTTACCTTTTTCAATGATTCTTTCCGTTTCGATAAAAGTAATCATTACATTATCCTCTTTTTGCACACGCTGGTACACTCGTTTGGGCATGACAGTTTTAAAGAATGGGAATATCTCACTACCCCATATATCCTCTTCAAACTCTACAAAAATTTCATTTCTATCTGTAAAATACTTCTTTTCAGAAGTCATCAGCGACTCACTTATTTCTGGCAACAAGAAGATCATTTCTTGTGCATCATTTGAGGCTTTGAAAACAAGCGCATCTACGTATGATTTTAGTTTAAAAATTTTTAAGTGACCCTGCTGTTTTGGATCACGTGCATTCATCAATACGAGCTGAAAACCGAATTCAGTAGTATTGATCTGATTAATATTATGAACTCCATTAATACCTTTACCTTTGACAAATAGATTTCCGCGTGCGATACCAAATTTATAGCTGCCAGCACTTATTTCCGTTTGTTCTCCAGCACTAGTCTGTCCAGGTTCGGCTATTTCCATCAGGCCAGGTACAAAGGTATATCCAAAGAGATCTTCTGCTTTGTCAAACTTTTTGTCAGTCAGATAAGTGTAATTATCTTGTTGTGCCTCTAGATTAAGAACTGTAAGAAGGCATATGATGATGGATAAGTTGAAAATATTATTCATGTCAATTCTATTAGTGAGTTATATTCCGTAATAATCCTAACACTATATTCCTTACCAAAATTGTGCTAAAAGTAGCCAAGTAGTATAGACGCAGAAAGCGGAAGCAAAGTAGCCCATAATATTTGCTATATTATCCTATAGCTTTATTCACTAGCTTTAATATTTCGCTTTCTTTTTTATCTGCCAGTTTTGCTAACTTATCTGCCTTCTTCATCACGCGCGTTACGAATTTTTTATCATCGATTCCGCTGACATTAATTTTTACATTTAAGTACGCTCCGTGCACCGCAGCCCTGGCACATAATGCACCCACACCTGCATCAGAAGCAGAATTTGGATTTCCGATAACTGCCATTTTCTTCAAGATATCAAAAGTAGCATCCGTAATTTCCATTACTTTCAGAGGCACTTCGGTAGCATATTTAGTTGCGTCCTGTATCGCTTGTGTACGCACATGTTTTTCAGTATTGCTAGACTTTGGTAAGCGTATAGCATCTATTATATTATTGAATGACTTCGTGTCTTCATCTACCAATTTTAGCAAACTATCTTTCAGTTGCTGACCTTTCACTGCCCAGTCAGAGTATAGCGCTACCTTATCATCCCAAGCTCTCTTATTAGCAGAAAGGTTTGCCACCATGGTGCCTAGCGAGATGCCCAGCGCACCCACATAAGCAGAAATAGATCCTCCCCCAGGAGCGGGGCTTTCGGAAGCAGTCTCATCCGCAAATTTGCGTAAGTCCATCTCTAGCAGAGGAGCATAACCCGTATCACGCAATTGATATTCTATGATCTTCTTTGCGGGATCAAAATTTCCTAGTTCATCTAGCCCTAGAGACTTCACTGCGATCTTTATGATCTCCGAGTCAGATACGCCCAGCGAACGATTCTGCTTTTTTAGGAAATGTTTTCCAGCATCAATCAGTACTTTTAGAGGCACTAAACCTACCAGTTCAGAACCAGTTACCCTCATACCACGTTTAGTAGCGCTTTTATGGCAAGCTTCAAAAACCTCATGTAGAGGTGTAATAGAGATATTCGTCAAGTTCATCGAAATTTGTGCGACACCGTATTCCTCTATAAACCATCCTATAGCTTTTACCGATTTACAGGCACCTTTGGTGCGCACTGGATTGCCCTTCTTATCATTTATGATAGGTCCATTTATAGGGTCCCCTTTTCGTTTTATACGACCTTTTTCTCTTACATCAAATGCTACTGAATTCGCACGACGTACAGATGTAGTGTTCAGATTGACATTGTAAGCTACCAAAAAATCTCTTGCACCGATAGCAGTAGCACCAGCACGTGGATTAAATTGAGCTGAGCCATAATCAGGCTTCCATGCTGGCTGATCTAGTTTTTTGGATAAGCCTTCATATTCACCTGCGCGTACTGTCGCCAGATTTCTACGATCTTTCTTAGTCGCAGCAGACTCATACATATAGAAAGGTATGTCCAGTTCGCTGCCCGCTCTTTCACCGAGCTTGTGCGCATATTTTACTACCTCCTCCATCGAGATATTCGATACGGGTACCAGCGGGCATACATCGGTAGCACCCATTCGCGGATGCTCTCCCGAGTGCTTATTCATATCGATCAATTCCGATGCCTTCTTTATTGCCTGAAAAGCAGCTTCTATTACAGGCTCAGGTTCGCCTACAAATGTAACCACAGTCCGGTTAGTCGCTTTACCAGGATCCACATCTAACAACTTTACGCCATCCACGGCCTCTATCACATCGGTAATCTGTCTGATTATGTTCATATCGTTCCCCTCACTAAAGTTTGGAACACATTCTATCAACTGTATTTTATTCATGGTATCTGTCATTTTAAAGATGCATGAATTTAGAGATATTTTCGGGATTGACCAATAATAATAGCGACTAGGTCTAGATTGCTTTAGCAATATTATCTACACTGTCTAAAATGTGTTGGGGCTATCACGATCTTGACTTGGCAAAAGCCTACGTCAAGACGTGACCGAGCTCTACACTATATCCCATAGTCTTGCCACTGGCAAGACTATGGGATGCCGCTACGATCTCTTATCCTGCTCGCTGCACTCCGCCGAGCTCTGTCGCTAGCTCCGCCACGACTGCTACTATCGATTGAAATCATTTTAGTTGGTTATTGTCCGTGCCGACCTTGCATCTCCAAGGCCATCTTTGCCAAACCCTAAAGTAGTTGATATTAGATAATATTTTAGTATTCTGAAGTGATTAAGCCCATGCCGATAAATGTTTTATACTATGGCCATGCAACGATTTAGGCCAAGAATCGATATGAGTAATATAGAAGTACAAGTCACATATTAAACAAAAATTTATATAATTAATGAGTAAAGGTAAAACACATCTTTTAAAGATTGCAGTGATGCTAATTTTAGCAAATCTAAACTTATTTGCACAGCAAGTTTCTGCAATAGCCCCAGATTAGAAAGTTGCAGATATAGATGGAAAAACTCATTAGCTATAAGAAATACTCGGAAGCGGTAAAACTGTCAGGTCGGATGATAAGGTACTTAGCAAAAATTATTAAAGACAGACTGTCCGCTATCAGTTTTTATTTTTTTTAATTTAATATACATAAATATGTGATTCACTATTCATCTTTTATAACCCTACTATATCAATAGATGTGCTTAATATTTATTGGTTTTTAGAGTCTCTACGAGGAGTATTTTATATATTATATAATTTTTGAGTGCCCTTCGACTCGCAGATTTACTTTTATGAATATGAAATCAGGTTTTAATTGTTGTTTTTTTCTAATATTACTATTCTCATCATCTATCGCAACGGGTCAGCATGATACACACCTTGACTTTACTTGTCTGAGTCAGGTACAGGCTGAATCAGTAGAAGAAATCCAGACTGCACTTCGTATACATCCTCGTAATAACTTAAAGATACAATATGATCATATCGATGATCTAGGCATTCAGCATAATAGATTACAGCAATTTGTTGATGGCTACCCCGTGGAGGGTGCCATAATAGCAATACACAAATACCCATCTGGCAGGAAATCTGTAAATGGACATTGGGTTAAAAACATGCATAAATCTGCTCCAGGTAAGGTTATAAACGAAAGTCAAATTTTTAGTAGCATTAGATCGGATTTCCCGACTGACAGAAAATTGAGTTGGGAAATTGAAGATTTAGATGTCACCTATAGGACAGAAATTGAAAGGGTATGGTTTGATGATTCTTACAGTACAGATAAAGCAAATTATAATTTTGTATTCAGAGTAAATTTTTATATTTCAAATCCTCTGGAGGCTTACATTTACTATATAGATGCAGTATCAGGTGATCTTTTGTCATCATATAGTTCTATGCATTGTCATAATGTCCCTGCTAGCGCGGAGGGTTTATACACTTCTGGTCCAGTGACTTTTACTGTTGATTCCGTGAGTACAGATGAATATAAAATGATAAAGTATGATGAAGCTGGCAAATCTATCATTCGAACACAAGATGCTCTAGACGGTAATAATGTGATAAGCTCCACAAATAACGAGTGGTCAGATAGTGTTGCAGTAGACTGCCATTGGGGGTCTGAGAAAACACTTGAATACTTTGAAAAAATGCATAGCAGAGAAGGAATGGATGGCCAAGGTGGCAATCTGGTTGTCAATGTTCATGCTCAAGATCCGATGGGTGGCGGTGATTTGGGAAATGCCTATTATCTAAATAGTGCAATTCACATAGGAGATGGAAATTATGCTCAAAATACTAAAGTTCCGTTAAGTAGCTTAGATATTATAGCTCATGAGATTGTCCATGGAGTGACAGAATTTACTGCTAGTCTGAAGTATCAAGGAGAGTCAGGTGCCATAAATGAATCTATGAGTGATGTTTTCGGAGTTACCATAGAAGAGAACACCAAAGGTACCTATAGCTGGGACATTGGACATCATCTCAATGCAATATTGAGACGAATGAATGATCCAAAATCTCTTGAAATGCCTGCTTTCTATAAAGGAGAATATTGGATCAATGGGGCAGATGTCCATATTAATAGTTCTATTGGTAATCTATGGTACTACTACTTGGTCGAGGGAGGTGCTGGAACTTCTGAAGATGGAGTTGTATTTAACGTTGAAGGGATTGGGTTCGAAAAGGCTATAAAAATTGTTTATAGAACATTGAGTGAATACTTAACAGAACTTTCAGATTATAGTGCTTACCGAGATTTATCTATACAAGCAGCAGAAGATTTATTCGGATCTTGTTCTAGTGAAGTGGTAAATGTTTCCCTTGCGTGGTCAGCAGTTGGACTTGGTGAAGTTATTGTTGGCAATGATCTTGAGCTAATAAGTATTGATAATATTGCATCAGATTGTGGTTTAGTAGAAGAAGAGGTTTCTATCGATATCAAATATAACTCTTGTGGAGATTCCCTTCCTCTAGGTTTTGAGCTCCATTTTTTTTACAGTATAAATGGAGACGATCCTGTATCCGAATCCTATGAATTGCCTAAAGCTTTAGCCCCTAATGATCAACTAAGTTATACCTTTTCGAAAAAAGCCGATATAAGTAATTTCGGCGATTACAATATACAATCTTGGGTCGATTTTGATCAAGATGCATACTCTGTAAATGATAGCGTTGCGATACAGTTTAAGAATGGTGTTGTTCAAAATGAAGATATTAGGTTAGTTAGTTTAATTCATCCGAAACAAAATACTGCCTGCGGTTTAGCAATAGTTGACCCAATAGTCAAATTGCAATTTTTAGGATGTGAGAAACTAGGGATTGGTTCTGAACTTAAAGTAAAGGTCGATTTGGAAAATGCTTTCTTAGAAGAAATTTTCGTTTTAGAAGAGGATATTGACTCTGAAAGCTTTTTCGAATTTACACTTTCTGGTACGCTTGAGGTACAGGATTACGGAATATATCTACTGAATGTAGATGTCACCTACCCTCAAGACCCCGACCTAACTAATAACACCTTTGAGCAAACTATTAAATTTTCCGAATCCAAGACTCTTCCATTTATGTATCCCTTCGATGATCCATCAGATGTATTATCACTAAATGTACGCCTAGGATCAAGCGTAGATAAAGATACACTTATAAATAGACTCGACGTTAGTAATGAAAGTCAAGCGTTAATGTTTACGGGTGGGGACGTCATGGACCTGTCTGAAAATGAACTTAAAATAGATTTAGTTACATCAGAAGAAGAGATTTGGACAAAAAATTTAGATTATGAGACGCGTACCTGCATGTGTATTGACGCTACAGAATGGAATGAGATATACTTATCCTATGATTTACATATCCATCAAGTTTTAGGACTTTGGAAGTCCTTTAACCTCAGAGATCCGTGGGCTGCCAATATGCGAGTTCTGGTAAATGGGGAACCAGTTACAGAAACATATGGGCACAAAGATCATTCACAATTTAAAAATTATATGATTGATTTAAGTGACTATGCTGGCAGCTCTCCCGAGATTTGTTTTCAATCTAAATCACTTATCGGAAGAAATCTATATGATCTTATCCTGAACGGAAAAGATCGATTAGGAGATCAAGTGATCCTAGATAATATAAACGTGAGTGATCGATTGACAACATCGATAATCCAACAAAATATTCAACATCATGGGATGAAGGTTTACCCAAATCCCGCTCATGATATGTTAAATATAGATCTAAATAGTCAAGAAACGCAAAACATCACTTTCGATATTATCAATACATTAGGTGTAAGAGTTAGGCAATACAATGAACAGGTTAAGATTGGTTCTAATAGCTTATCAATATCGTTAAAGGATTTAAGTCACGGAGTATATATTTTAAAAGCAAACTCTCGATCCCAACAATATTCCATATCCAATAAAATCGTCATAAGTGATTAGAGGAATTTAGAGGCGGAACACTTTTATGTAAACTGAATAGTATTTTTAATTTTTTACTAATGCAACTATTCATAGATCCAAACGAATAGAGTACTAAACAGTATTCTTTCAATAGAATTTAAATTATGAAAATTTATATATTAATTATTCTCTCATTCGTCATTTTATTATTCTCCTGCACTAATGATAATATCGATAACTCATTCATCTTTGAGGACAGAGTAGATGTCGACACTACTTATGTTAATTCTGGTGAGTTGTCATTCGATTATAATGGTGGAGTTGTATTATTCAACGCTACTGGTTATGTATGCGATTTGGAAGATACAATGGAAGGTCGTGACAATAAACAATACCAAATTACAAATGCAGAATTTGTAATTGAAGATAATATCATTTTACTAGAAGATGACGATTTTATTATTTCATATGCTACAGATAGTGAGACACTATTTATTACTATCTACTTAAGTGAAGAGCAAAATGTCATCAGAAGAATTATGTCCGAACCCTTTACTATAACAGTTGAAGAGTTTGAGAATGAAGTACAAGCTTCATGGTCAGCTATGTTCGAAAAGTCAGTAGAAGATGATATAGATACTTGGGAACCAATTGGAAGGTTAAATGGTAGTTTCTTCGTTCCTAAAGTGATATATTGTGAGTAAGTAATTTATTAATGGCATTAAAAGAACAAGATATAAAGACATTAGTACCCTTATGCATAGTTGGACAAGCGCGTGCTCAACAATCCTTATATGAAGCTTTCTTGCCATATGTATATACTATATGTAAACGTTATTTTATACCTGAGCATTTCTTGAAAGATATGGTTCAAGAAATTTTCAGTAGTATGTTTATGTCACTTAATAATTATCAAGAAAATGCTGGCTCTTTTAAATCTTGGTTGCGATCAATAGCTGTTTATAAAATTATTGATTACAAGAGAAAAAAAAAACTGCGTATTCTTGAGCTTTCTGATCACAATTCGTTTGTAAGTGCTGACAGTGATGCATTGAGTTCTCTATATTTGGAAAATCTATTAGAACTAATAAGTCATATGCCGGATGGTTATCGTGTAGTATTCAACATGTTTTTAATAGAAGGATTCTCACATAAAGAAATAGGAGAATTCTTAGGTATCACAGCAGAGACATCGAGGTCGCAATTGTCGAGAGCTAAAATTTGGCTGCAGAAAAAAATAAGTTTTCAAATTGAGAAAGACCATAAATTTACGGAATTAATGAATTCACTTTGATATGTATAATAAGAATTTAGAAAAAATAATTAAAGAAAAGTTGCAACAAAATCTTTCAGTTCCTGATGGTTTTAGCTGGTCTGACTTGGAAGGTGGGATTGAGCGCCCAGTTGAAAAGTCTGGGCAAAAAAGAGCGATATACTTATTATTTTCGTTTATAATTTTATTGCTATGCATAGTAATAGGTAAATTATATTATCAAAATAATACTGTTGAGCAAATAATGGCTACAAAAAGCGGAGAGTCATCCGTTTTTGAAAATAACAGAGGTTTACGGAATAATAATAATAGTATTGGCGTAGCCGCATCTTCTTCTGACGAGACCGCTAAAAACAAAGCGACTATTAGTGAGAACTTAAGTAAGGAAATTCCTAGTAAAAGTATATATAAAAATGTTGCAACAAAATATTTAGTAAAGCAATCAATTGATAATGAAACCTCTGGGATAGGATTGTTAAGCTCAGTATCTCTAGGCAATACTAGAAATGAAACTCTTCAATTGTTGATTGGAAGGGAGAGTCTAATAGATACTAGTGAAGCTAATGAAAATATTGCCGATTCTTTGATAAAAGGTGCCACCAACAATAATATCTCACGTCCTGAATTTATCTTCAACGATGTGGAAAAATTACCTACGTACCAAGCTTTTGTGGAAACCTCATCTGAGAAATTCGAGAATCCAAATATCGGGATATATAAGCCTTCTCAAATAGTCAGTTCATCTATTTGGTCGGTAGCTTTCTCTGCAGGAGTTAACTTAATTAATTATAGGGTAGACTCCGATATCGAGCAATATAGGAAGACGCTTATCAAATCAAGAACTCCGAGAATCGGTCAATCTATAGAACTTTCATCCTTATACAAAATGTCAGAACGCCTGTCCATAGAAGGAGCTCTAGGTTATCATATTCTACGAGAGGAAATTCAGTTTACAGAGTCAGATACTGTTATCAGAGTTTTAGATAATGGACCAACATCTGTAATTTATAATGTATTTTCAGGCAATACATATACTAATGTAGGTTTGAGAACTACGCATATAATTGAAAATCGTACAATACTACATAATAACCAATATAAACTCATAGAAGGTTCTTTAAGACTATCTTATAACTTATATAGGAGCAAATTCTTTGATGTCGATGCTATTGGGGGATTTGGCATTTCTAAACGGATAATCAATGGAAAATATATAAATACTAACTTCAGAATTAGTGAATTGGCTGAAAGTGACTATCTAAGTAGTAGTACAGTTTCATCATTAGGAATTTTAGGTCTTAGATTTAATACAGAAATCAAGAGTCGTCTTATTCTTACATATGGTTTTGTTTATCGACGTCAGCTGCAAGATTGGGCAATTGACGAAAAAGTAAATATCAGACCATCAACTCTAAATTTTAATATCGGGCTAAGATTAGATTTAAAACCTCGAAAAGAATAATATATACTAATGACCGTAATATGAAAATATTGTTAATGAAAATGTGCACTTGATTTACTATTGCGTCAATTTATTTTTGGCTTTTATGAAGCCTATTACATGAACAAACAACTCTTAATGAAAAATATCTCTATTTTATTTACTGTATTGAGTATTATCTTACTGTCGGTCGTATCATCATCTGCCCAAAGTGCAGATTGTGAGTGTGAGGACTCAACTATAAAGATTTGTTATCTACAAGAAGAGGATTACTGTTATCCCAATTTCAGCGGCAATGCTTGCGGTTATGAATTAGATGGAGTTAACATGAATGACTATCTTAGACGTAAGCTGCTAAATAACGAGAATTTTGGTGCAGACGGCACAGTAGATTGTGCACTAGAGTTAAATGTTATTGAAGGAAATATCACTCTACCTTATATTCAAGAGCAAGAATGTGATATAATATTTCTTGGTAACTACGGCTTTGATACGCTACTACTACAGTCAGACTTAACTAAAACATCTATTCCAGATAATGTTATGTCGTCAATCCGTGATTGGTCAATGCTTTGTCCAAACAACCTTGTTATTGCCACGCAGGCAGAAGCTAATATGTGGGGATATATCGTAGAAAATGAAAATGTAAATCCTAATTCACCCGCGCCTGGGGCTAATATGCTCAATATTTTTAATGGTCCTTTTGGAGATGTTCCATCCTTTAGTCAAGGCGGAACTTATCAAGGTGTAATTACTAGTGTACCTTCCACGGGCTATACAGTTTTAGCTGTAGATGTAATGGGGAGGCCTACAGCTGTTATTGATTCTTTAACAAATGATCTTATTTTCGGTGATATAGGAATCTTTTGCGGGGGCGGCGCTGGTAGCATTAGTTTTGGGGATGAGGTGAATAATAGAAATGATAGATTTACCTGTAACATTTTTGCATTAGGTTGTAGTATAGCAGGAGGTGGCCTGGGGACTCAAAATGATGTAGCGCTATGTACAGGTACAAAATACACTTTACCATCAGGACAGACGGTAAGTGATGCGGGTAACTACATAGATACTTTGATAGCATCCAACTTTTGTGATTCTATAGTCGTTACGAACTTATCGTACTTTGATGAGGTAGAAAATACTATAACGTACGAGGGGTGTTCAGGTGATGGCTACGAGATTTTCGTAGGTGGCGTGACATTTAATGAGGATAATCTCGAAGGGAATGAAACTTTAATATCATCAGTAGGATGTGATTCGATAGTAACCGTTAAATTATCATTTGCTGAGAATACTAGTTCCGTATTTCAAGAAAGCATCTGCGACAATGATAATACAGAATTTGTTATTGGTACGGAGACCTTTGATAGAACTAATTTGTTTGGATCCGTTACTTTGGAAAATGCTAAAGGGTGTGATTCAATTGTGGATGTCGATATATTATTAGAGTCTGGTTTTGTTGAGACTGAGGTTTATAAGAAATGTAGTAATGATCTCTTAACGATTAGAGATAGAGAATATCTTGAATCAGGTAGAGATACCTTCCAATACACAAATATGGCAGGATGTGACTCTATATACATAGTGAATATTAGCAACTTCGCTGACATACCTAACCAACAGGTATATTCCGCTATTACCCCGTACACAAACGAAATTTTTAATCTTGTCGTACCTATTGAGGAAACATACAGTATTTTATGGGAGCCAGCATATCTAGTTGGTTGCAGTGATTGCGCAACTACTACGTTGCTTTCCGATGGAATCGTAGACACTCTAACTTATACCATAACTGACGAAAATCTGTGTAGCCGCACATTTGATATAAGTCTTTCGCATTTATGTCGTGTTTATTTACCTAATGTCTTAACCTTGAAAAATCAAGGTTCTGTTAACGCCTTATTTGGACCTTTAAGAAATAGTAAATGTGATATTTCAGAAGATTATGAATTGTCTATCTATGACCGATGGGGAAATACTGTATTCTATTCTAATGATCCTGATGCGAGTTGGGATGGAAATTATAGATCTCAACCTGTTAGTCTAGGGGTCTATATATATAATATAACTTATAAAATTAATGATTTTAGAGTAGAGACTACTGGGGATATTACTGTGATGTAAGTTTATATTATTCACTCAAGTTCTCTGATTAGGGATATCCTCAAGGAGGTTAAGCTATTCAATCATAGAGATATAAATGAAATTTAATATTTAGGATCACATCATTTTTCTTGATTTTACTCTAAAGGGAGGGGATTCTTGTAGGTATTTTGTCATGATTTTTCCAAAAAATCACGCCAATTTGGATCTACCTTCAAACATAAATCTGGGTATATAATACAGGTCCATAATTATTTTATCCCAAAAATCAGTACAAGCTAGGCTGTGGTTTTCTGGTTGCTACTTTTGAAGATCCCCACGATTGGCTTTTACAGTTATAACATAGAAAGTCTCATTCTTCATGCATAAGCTTGATAGAGATCTCTGGATACAAATTCACTAACACTTCTTTTATACCCACAACATGCGAGGCACCAACTAATAGAATATTCTTTGTATTAGATTCGTCCATTATTTGTTCACCTATATTTTTAGCCATACGAAAGTTTCTTTCATCCCAATATTTTGTCGCATTGTCACAGGACTCAGATGCCTGTTTTGTATATCTGAATGAACTTAATAAGTGAAGACGGTTTAAAGATTTTAGCTTATTCGTGTGTTTACCAAATTTGCCAAATAGTGCAGGAACTACTGCACTTGTATATTGTTTTTTACCTAATTTCTCATTTATCTCATTGTCTCCATTTTCTGCTCCCAAGTCAGTGCAATCTTTCCATGCTATATGATATGCTTTATTGGTTTGCTGGTCATCCATTGAATACAAGTATTTTTTATTAAGCGCTATAGCAAGCTTAGCTGTCAAATCACCATTCTCATGTCTTAGAGGCTCGGGAGAACCGTCTATGCCATACTTACTAAGATATTGAAAATAGGCGTAATTTGCATTATCTCTCTTTACCAGATATGTGTTTGCCATGAAGCCAAAATCTTGCTCGGTGAAATTTTCTAAATCTGTATCTAAGAGGGTTTCGAATCTTGTCAAGTTAGGTGAAAATATCGCTTTTATAGAATCAGATTTTTCAACGAATTTGGGTGCATCATAAATAATGCTTACAGTATCATCTGGCATTACATACTCTACATAAATAGCATCTGGTGCATATTTTATGGAATAATTTAACATTGGCTGATAGCTATTCTTTACAATTTTAGGGACTTTATGCATTGTACCTAAGATTAAAAGTTCCTTATTTTGTGCAAAGATATTGCAAGTAAAAGTAGTTAGCATAAAAAAATAGACGTACTTCATGATTTGATTTTTTGATTTTATATAATAACACCTAACCAAGGTATTTATCTTCTATATATTTGATGGTTATCTAACTGAAGCTAGCTGCAAATTCCTAGTTTACTATAGGGGCTTTAGCTATCAGACTTTTGAAATTACTTGCGAAAAGCCCTCCCCTCATTTGACTATACTTAGCTTCTGAAAGGTTATAATGTGTAAGAATATTATGATAGCTGGTGCAAATGCGGGAATTAGAGCGAATGGAAATGTAGTCAACTCTAACACATCCATTGTAGTCGCAGGGTTTGTGTTTACATTGGATGTTATGACTGCTGCAGATATTATAACAGCCAAAATATCTACTAATCCAAATATATTCCAAGCATACACCCACTTAGTATGCAATATCTTCTTTTTATACACGGCAAAGCTAATTAGCAAGGCAAGAATACCAGTCAAAATATCTCCGACTCCAGCTCTCAATGCGAATCCAAAGGGGAGCAGATTATGATAGCCCATAAATATGAACCAACCACCAATCAGTCTAAAAATATGAATTTTGATTAAGGTCTCTATTCGAACGGCTTCAAACAATATCTTAAAAGTATTGGTTTTTCTTACAACAAGAAAAAGGAACAGTATTAAAGGTAATATTAGAAAAAGAATAGGTCTAGGAGGAAGCGTGTTTCCGTAGAGTGCTCCGTTAAGCGATAGAAAACTGGCAAACAACCACCAGGTTATGAGAAACCCTATAACAATTATCTGAATATTTCTGATCTTTTTGGAATACATGTTCGCTCTAATACCAGCGGATTTAATCGCAGTGCTAAAAATAATCAACGGCAGTGCAAGTGATGATAAAAATAAAACAATAACCGTTACAGAAATATTTGAAAGATACATATTGAAACTTTGTTTGACATAACAAAGATATATGCTATCAATGAAAATAATCTTGTCATTTGACAAGTAAGCAAAATTATGTAGAAATCTCTTTTCTGATTCTACTCAAAGAAGTATCTGTTATACCTAGGTAGGTTGCAATATGCTTTAAGGGAGCGTTGTTAATAATCTCAGGGTGCTCCTGCAGTAGCAGGAAATATCTTTCTTTTGCCGTATTCGTTATTATGGAGAGGTGTTTTTTCTTGAGTTTTAAATAGCTCATAGCGAATCGAGCTCTTCCTGATTCTCTAAATCCTTCTATAGAGTTGAAAAGTATTTGAAAATCCGTATAATCTAAACGCCAGCAGACACAATCAGTATTCACCTGAAAATTTTCCTGTGTTGGAGTTCGTAACATAAAAGAAGTCCAATCTATTATAATATTGGATAAAGAATAAAAATTTGTACTTACTTCATTTCCATCAAAGTCATAGGTGAATGAGCGAGCAAAGCCTTCTTCCATATAGTAGTAGTGGTTTACTACTTGACTTTCTCTGAAGATAAAGTCATTTTTTTTAAAGTGAACCTTGGTAAATGAGTTTACGACTCTATGCTTTTCTTGTTTGCTAAGGTTAGCCTTCGAAAAAATTGTATTCAAAAATTCGTTTTCATTCATTAGAGGTATAGATATTATTCTTTCTTAAACGTCCATAAGCACTTCAAGTTTGGAAAATTACAAATTTGGATCAATTATATCGCTAACTATTGTCCTTTTCATTTTGCTGAAGAGTAAAGGATAGGAGGTCGCGTTCTGTGAGTTCCAATAGAGAAAGGATGAGAATGGCGTTGCGATTTTTTATCCTATATTACGTAGATCCACAGGACCGCGCAGAGCGTTGTCGCAAGCTACGCTGTGGAGGATTGGAATAGGTCTAGCTCTATATTTCCAGGAGAATATTTCTTTTAGAATTCGTTTAAGTATCGCTAGTGTTAACTTTCTGAGTACAATAAAATTTTCAATACAGATATCTTATGAGTACAGCGCAAATGAAATAAGCTCTGATTAATCAGCTTAAAGATTTTAGTAGACGAGAAGGTGCTAAAGTTACTCTACGATATGCCGAGATTTAGCTAAGCTATGTGGAGTAGAGACAAAGCATTTAATAAGGCAAGTAAAAAGGAACATAAGTTACTTTCCAGAAGATTTTATGTTCGAATTAACGAAATCTGAGTTTGATGACTTGAGGAGCCAAATTGGCATCACCAAATCAGATAAGAAAGGTTTACGATATGCGCCATATGTTTTACAGAACAAGGAGTAGCGATGGGTAGGCTCCAAAACATCCAAGCCATAAAAAGACAACTTATCATCTAAAAAAGTGTTATTTTTACACAAATAATAGAATAAAATGGAGCAGAAAATAGCTAAAAGCCCGATCATGTTGTACTTCGAGGATACGCCCAATCCCGAGTCACTAAAGTTTGTCACCAATAGAATGCTGTGGAGAGGAACGGCCGACTTCAAGGAGCAGGCACTCGCAGAGGAGTGGTCGCCGTTGGCCAAGATGCTCTTCGAGCTGCCCTACTGTAAAGGGGTGTATATCTCGAATAATTTTGTGACAGTAACTAAGGAGTTTAACTACGAGTGGGAAGACCTCAAATACAAACTTAAGGAACTCATCAAAAACTATATAGAAGAAGATGGGGTACTTATCAAAGAAGGATTTCAGGAAGCGATGGATAAGATAGAGGCAGAGCGAGGAGCGAGTTACGAATATTCCGAAGCCGATGCAGATATCGTGAAAAAAATCAAAGAACTGATAGAAACTTATGTAAAGCCAGCTGTAGAAATGGATGGTGGAAATATTGCTTTTAAACACTTTGACAAAGGTATAGTAACTGTGATTTTACAAGGATCATGTAGCGGTTGTCCATCGTCAACGGTAACCTTAAAAGCGGGGATCGAAGGAATGCTTAAGCGAATGGTGCCAGAAGTAGAAGAGGTGGTTGCGGAAATGGGATAAAAGACGATTCAGTGCAGATTGATTCAACAGATATAGAACAGATATGTAAAAGTGCTTGCGAAGTCGTAAAGATCGCAGGCACTTTTATATTGGCCCAAGCAGGCAGGGTCACGCCCGAGCAAATCGAAACTAAAGACCACAACAGTCTAGTCAGCTACGTAGATAAAGAATCCGAAAAAATACTGGTTAAAGGGCTGAGCGAAATCTTACCACGAGCCACCTATCTGACAGAGGAAGGAACGGTAGCGCAGGCGGAAAGTGCGCTGCGATGGATTATAGATCCGCTGGATGGAACTACTAATTTCTTGTATCAGCTGCCCTGTTATAATATAAGTGTGGCCTTGGAATATGAGGGTAAGCTCTGTATCGGTATCGTACTCGATGTGCAGACCAAAGAACTATTTTATGCTTGGACGGGCGGTGGTGCACACCTCAATGATAAACCGATCCAGGTCCGCAATAATATCCAACTTGCCGATGCGATGGTAAGCACTGGATTTCCATATTATGATTTTGGATTGATGGACAATTACCTCAGCACACTCCGTGTACTAATGCAAAAGACACGCGGTATCCGCAGAGTGGGCGCAGCTGCGATTGACCTCGCTTACGTAGCTGCAGGTCGCTACGATACATTTTTTGAGCATAGTTTACAGCCCTATGATGTGGCGGCAGGTATAGTACTTGTGCAGGAGGCGGGAGGTAAAATCAACGATTTTCGCGGGAGTGAAGACTACCTTTTTGGTAAGCAGATCGTCGCCAGCAGTCCAGCTATACACCATGAGATGCTCGACATTTTACTTGCTCATTTTTAGTATGTGCGCTACCTAATTAGGGTGTTCGTCCACCGACCCACTTAGTTTAATCGAAAAAACTAGTCCCTTCTCTTAATAAATTTCGATATTCACCATCGATGAAATTGATAGAAAACATCAGTGCTGCGTTTACTGCCGTTCGTGCCAATCTACTGCGCTCGGTACTTACACTCATGATTATAGCCTTTGGGATAACGGCCTTGGTAGGTATCCTGACTTCCTTTGATAGCCTACTGTTTTCGCTCAATGACAATTTTAGCCGACTCGGTGCCAATGCATTTTCCATCAAGCCAGCGCGTGAGGATGGTGTACGGGGAGGTGGTCGTCGCAAGCTCAAGGGCGACCCCATCAGTTTCGACCAAGCCATGACCTTTAAGGAAAAGTACGACTTCAATGCGAAGACGGCAATCTCTTATTTTTGTACATCGATAGCAACGATCAAGGCGGGAGAGGAGGAGACCAATCCCAATATCCGCGTCATAGGCATCGACGAAAACTATTTCGAGCTCAATGGATTCAAAATAAAAAATGGGCGAAACTATAAAGCCTCGGAGGCTACTCAAAATAGACTGGTTACGATCATAGGCAGCGGCATCGTCAAGAAACTTTTCAAAAACAGAGCCGACAAAGCACTCAATCAATACATTAGTATCAGTGGTCGCCGTTTCAAAGTGATCGGTACACTGACGGAAAAAGGTGCCTCGATGGGACGCAACGAAGACGACTCTGTTTTCATTCCTGTGATGTCGGCGAAGAATATTTACGCCTCCTCGCGCTCCAACTTTAGCATCGATACAGGCGTCAGCAATGCCGAAGATCTCGATGCGGGAGAGGGGGCGGCCATTGGTCTTTTTCGCAATATCCGCCGACTCCGACTCAATGAAGAAAATGATTTTGAGATGCGTAAAAGCGATAACCTCATGTCCATTCTCAAAGAAAATACCGCTAGCATTCGGGCTGCCACCATCGGCATTGGTCTCATCACCATGCTCGGTGCTAGTATCGGACTCATGAACATTATGCTCGTCTCTGTCACAGAACGTACGCGCGAGATAGGTATTCTCAAAGCAGTGGGTGCCACCAGTCGTAACATCATGATTCAGTTTCTCACCGAAGCGATCCTCATCTGCCAACTAGGTGGTGTCATGGGTGTCATCATGGGCGTATCCATTGGTTTCGCCCTGACCAAGTTAGTCTTCGGCGGTGCATTCAACATACCGTGGCTTTGGATTTTTAGTGGCATCGCGGTATGCTTCGTGGTTGGCCTCATCTCGGGGTTATACCCTGCCATCAAGGCTGCGCGACTCGATCCTATTGAAAGTTTACGTTACGAGTAATTATATATTAGTTTAGTTTTTAGAGACATTTGGGAGCACCACCATCCCTCTAGAAAAATGGGAGGTGGCGGGCTATCCATTAAATCCCCTTGTCTTGCTTCCAGCAAGAAACGGGATATCATTTCTATCCCTTGCTTCTACGCGCCTCCGGCTTATCGAGCTACGGCTATCGCCTCCGCGGAAGGTGTGTATGCTGCTGTTATCATTCGGTTATTCTCATTCGGCTGTTCTCTTTCGGCCGTTCTCATTCGGTTTCACGCAGAGATCACAGAGTCTATGCTGACGCGTAGAAGATAGAACTGCTTTGCGATCTCTGCGTGTTTTTTTCTCTCTGCGTCCTCTGCGTGAACCCCAAGTGGGAGTAGCTTTGGAAAACAGCCTTCAATCGGTTTCACACAGAGATCGCAAAGATTACGCTGACATGTGCAAGCTAGTGTTAGTTGAACTTAAGAGAGCTGAAGCGAATTAACAAATCCACAAATCCACAAATCCACAAATAAACAAATCCCCCTATCCATCAAACACTTTCAAATCCAAACCACCGTTACATAAACAATAAATTAATACCAATAACCCCACACGCTAAGCAGTGAAAATATAAGAAATAGCATCACAAAAATGCTATTTTTGCACCCAAATACGAATAAGACATGCAGCAAAGAGACAATCTACTCAGCCTAGTAGAATCTGTATTTAGAAGAAAGAAACAAATACTATGGTTGTGTGCCATCGCAGGTATAGGTGCTATTATAATATCCCTATTCTTACCTAACTACTACCAGTCAACCAGCATATTCTATGCAGCCAGTAGTGATATTACCAGACCAGATCCTATAGGTCCAGACCTGAAAGAAAGAAGTCTATTTGGAATAGAAGACGATATAGATAAAATTATGACATGCGCCTCCAGTACCGAACTGGTAGATTTTCTGATTACAAAATTTGATCTCTATACACATTACGATATAGATCCAGCAGGTAAAAGATCCAAGTTTAAAATAAGAGAGGCTGTACAAGGGGCAATGGAGCTCAAAAAAACAAAATATGAGGCTATAGAGCTCAGCATAGAAGATAAAGAACCAGAGATGGCTGCCAACATGGTGAATGCTGCCACCGATAAGATTAATACTATCGCACAAAATCTAACAAAATCTGCACAAGCAAAACAGATTGAGAATAGACAAGCATCAATGCTGGATAAAGAACGTAGTATGAACATGCTGGGAGATACATTACAAGCGCTCAGTCAACGCTATGAGATATATAATGTCCTTGCGCAGTCTGAATCTATCGCTGAATCTTTAACTGGGGTGTCTAGTAAATTAGCTATGAATCAAGCCAAACTTGCGGCGCTTAAAAATTCCAAGATAGCGCGCAGAGATAGCGTTTTATATCTCACAGCCCAGCAACAAGGTTTGGTAGAGCAGAAAGCATACTTAGAGCAGAAAATTATCCAGTTTAACCAAGGCTCTTCCAAAGTGAGTGCCGTAAATATGGCGATGAAAACTGCACAAGAGCAATATGCCTCTGATCAGGAAAGATTAAAGCAACTGCAAGCAGCTTACGCTTCTGATTCTCCCATGATTTTACCTTTAGAAAGAGGAGAAGTTCCAATAGTAAAGTCTCGACCAAAGCGAAGTTTTATGGTCATTGGAGCGGTTCTTATCACCTTCATCTTTATGGTCATCTATGCCATTTTAATGGATGCTTACAAAGATGTTAACTGGAAAGAAATAATCAATGCCAAGTAGCATAGAAAAACTAGATGCTAAAAATGTCTTTTGGATATTGGGTAGTATCACTCTGATCATTGTGTTTGCGGCTTTGGCTACGGAAGCGTACTTCCTCTTAGCACTTCCACTATTGATAGCAGGCGCTTGGATATTGCTCGCAGATTATAAAAAACTATTTTATTTACTCTTTATTAGTCTAGCCATATCTATAGATATTGATCTGCCAGGAGGTATCGCACTTAACTTTTTTACGGAGCCGCTACAGTTATTATTGACAGGTGTTGCTCTATTATTGGCTTTGCATAAAGGGAAAAGCATAAATAGTGAGTACATAACGCATCCTATCTCTATTAGCTTACTAATGCATATTGCATGGATAGCTATAGCGGTTTATTTTTCAGGGGATATACTACTGTCGGTCAAATATTTATTGTCAAAAATCTGGTATGTAATTCCCGCATTTTATTTAACCATCAAGTTAGTGAAAGATGTAAGGGATGTGCAGACTATCATTTGGTGTACACTCATTCCATTATTATTTACTATTACGGTCATTATGATCAGACACGCAGCGGTAGGTTTTTCTTTTGAGGGGATTAACTATGTTTTGGGGCCATTCTACAGTAACCACGTATTGTATGCATCCATGATAGCAGTATGCTTCCCATTTGTGTGGTTTATGCGAAAGTGGTATCCTACCTTCTCCATCAAATGGTGGTTTTTAGCTGCTTCATTTTTGATTATGACAGTGGCTATTTATTTGTCTTATACACGCGCGACGATGGGTTCTGTATTTATTGTTTTTGGGATGTATTATGTAGTGCGATGGCGGCTCACCAAACCTGCTTTTCTAATAGCGGTGACGACTCTATTTAGTTTGTTTTTCTGGCTGGGAACCGACAATAAATTTATGAATTACACGCCTAATTTTGAGCGCACTATTACGCATCAGCGATTCGATAATCTTTTGGAGGCAACTTTGAAGGGGCAAGATATTTCTATTGCTGAGCGCTATTATCGTTGGATCGCAGGAATATATATGGTAGGCGAAAAACCAGTTTTTGGTTATGGGCCAGCTTCTTTCTATAATCAGTATAGACCTTACACCCTTAGTAGTTGGAAAACCTATGTAAGTGATAACAAAGGTAAATCGGGGATACATAACTACTTCTTAATGATTCTAGTAGAGCAGGGGATACCAGGTTTGTTTTTCTTTCTTTTATTTAGTTTTATACTATTTGCCAAAGGAGAACAAATCTATCATCGTCAGCACGATGAGCAATCAAAGCATATCGTGATGAGTGCTATATTATCTTTAGCGATCATATATTCACTATTGGTAATAAACGATATGGTGGAGTCTGATAAAATTGGTGTGATATTCTTTTTCTGCGCAGGTCTGCTAGTGAAGTATGACTTTAAAGCCGGTGAAGAAGAGAAAGCAGGCATAAAAGTGCCAATTACATCACCACTTACAAGTAAAGTAATGTAAGCAAATTGACTTTTGATACCTTATAGAAGCAGCTACAGTGTAGCTCGTTGTGATTCACTACCTTGAATTTCTTCCTCTACCAAAAAGTTTGCTGTACGAAGACCATGCTCAATTGTCTTCAGGTTGGCTCTCATTGCTTTGATGGAGTTGATTGATCCAGAATGGTATTTTCTAAAACAACCATCTTCTCTGGCAGCTCTATCAGTAGCATTTTCTAGCTTTGACAAAAGACCGTTGAGTTTATTAAAATCTGAAATGTTCATTGCTTTAAATTTTATATATTATATTTAAAATAATGTATTGACATCTAATTTTGAGAATACTGCATACTAATTAATTCAAAAATTGCGCCAAGTGACAATAAAACACGAGCACTATTCTACTTTAATTAGGGTTTATAGGTCTTAAGGATCAGCTTTTCGAAAGTTTATAAAATAGTTACTTTCAAAGGTTCTTTTAGCGTATATCTTATAAACCTTTGACCCTATTCAAAAGGTTCGTATTTTTGTAACTAATAAAAGTTAAGGATTAATTTACACTAATTAGAATGTACGGAAGGAGATTGTTTTGTTTAAGTATATGGATTTTCTTGTCTATAATAGGATTATCAGCGCAGAACACATATGTCGTCGAAAAATTGAATAGTCAGATAAACAGTGATGACTATGACGAAATCACGCCCGTGCTGAATCGAGAAGGTAAAGTATTGACATTTACCCGTTGTGGATATCCGAGTTATGATATGACACTGATGGAAAATAAAGTGGACCTCAGTAAAAGTCTTTCAAAAAGAGCTTATCGCAAGCGTTTAAGAAATATATATTCTACCGTAGCTGGTTACGATATTAAAGATCCAGAAAAATCACATTTCAATCAAGATATTTGGATTGCCTATGCCCAGGGAGAAAACTTCAACACCGTATCACACCCTTCTTATCCACTAAATAATGCTTTGCCAAACAGTGTTTGCGCTATCACTCCAGATGATAACGCCATGGTTGTTATCAATCAGTTTAACGTAGATGGGGGCATGGGCAAAGGCTATTCCATGGTATATAAAGAAAATAATGGCTGGTCTTTTCCGTACCCTATGTTCATTTCCAATTATAATAATGAAGGTACAGATGTAGGGCTTACTATGAGTACCGACGGTAATGTTGTGATTATGACTTTGCAACGTGCCGATGGTAGTGGTAACAATGACCTATATGTAAGCATGCGAACGGGAGATTTTTCATGGAGCGAACCCGTCAGTCTTGGAACAGACATCAATACTACTTACCGCGAAACTACACCCTATCTTACCATAGATAAAAGTACACTTTACTTTTCTTCGAATAGACCAGGGGGGATGGGAGGCAATGATATATACTTTGCAAAGCGGATAAACAGTTCGTGGTCTTCATGGTCAGTACCTCAGTTGCTAAAAAGTCCTATCAATAGTGAGGCGGATGATGGCCAGCCATTTTATGATATTACTTCGGGCTATCTCTACCTATCTTCTAAGAGAGATGGAAGCAGTGATATTTTTCGTGTTCGGCTAGACAAGCCACTCAAAGAAACGGTAACTGTCAAAGGAAAAGTAACCAATCCTAAAAATGAGTCCTTGATAAAAAATGTCACTATACTAAGAGCCTACTCTGACTCTGAAAACTATGAAGAGGTGGAAGTTTCTAAAGATGGATTTTATAGCTTGGAGCTAGCAAAAGGTAGCAAGTACGATATCAAGGCTGTTAAGGAGGGTCACATCAGTCAAAAAGCATCTATCGCATTCAAGAAAGATTATGTTTATCTCAAGGATTATACACTGGACTTAACCTTAGAGCCTATGGAGAAAGGAACTAAGATAAATCTTAAACCAATTTATTTTAAGCAATCTAAAGCGGAGATCTTGCCTAACTCATATATTGTGTTGGATGATCTTGCCACATTTTTGAACAAGAATAAAAATATGTATATCACCATCGAGGGACATACGGATAATCAAGGAAAAGCGGAAGAGCTAGAAGCCTTATCTCGTGCAAGGTCAGAAGCTATAAAAGATTATTTGGTTTATAAAAAACGAATCAAGCCAGTGCGCTTATCGACAGCTGGATATGGAGGTACAAGACCATCCAATGATAACTCAACGGATGAGCTAAGGGCTATCAATAGAAGAGTGGAAGTTTATATCGATGAAGTTGCATCAATGTTGCCAGAGCGTAAAGGGACTTTTTCGACTCAGAAATAAAAAGGATAAAATTTTTATAATGACTAAGGCGCTTGCATATACGGTATCTATTTTTTTTCACCCACTGCTTATTCCCAGTTATGTATTAATAACCTTATTGGCTATCAATCCATTTATGTTTGGAGTGAATAGTGTATGGGCGAATGATATTATTTTGTTGCAGGTTTTTTTATCTACATTTCTACTACCAGCTTTCTCCTTACTGATGCTGAGACAACTAGATTTTGTAAAAACTATCGAATTAGAGGATCGTGAAGACAGAATCATACCCTTCATAGTGACTGGCTTATTTTATATTGGACTGGCGGTATTTTTTATCAAAACTCCAAATCATAGCCCCATCATACTAACTGTTTTTATCTTAGGCGCTACGATTGGGTTGTGGCTTTCTTTTCTATTTAATTTATTTACCAAGATAAGCTTGCATGCGGTAGCCATAGCTGGCTTTCTGGCGATTATCATCATTGCTATGAATAGCTTAGAATTTGATCATATGATTTTAGACTTAGGGAGTCTCGGTATCCTAAATATATCAATTCGCACTATGCTCATGTTAGTGATATTGATTGCAGGTATGGTAGGAACTGCAAGGTTGCTGCTAAGAGCGCATGAGCCTTTTCAGATATATCTAGGATATTTTGTCGGATTTTTGTCCCAATTCGTTGCTAACAACTTTCTTACTAACTTTTAGCACCATCAAGCTTATATTTACGTAATTATACATTTATCTTAATCCACACATTGCTATTCCATGAAAGTAGCCACTAGTATTCAGTACCCAGCAAACCAGTTGAGTGACCAACGCCTTAAAGATTTATATTTAGGACTACTTCGGCCCAGATTAGTAGAAGAAAAAATGTTGATCAGATTGCGTCAGGGTAAAATTTCTAAATGGTTTTCAGGAATTGGTCAAGAAGCCATCTCGGTAGGCTGCACCGCGGCTATGCAAAAGGAGGAAGTTATTTTTCCTATGCATAGAAACCTCGGCGTATTCACCACTAGAGAAGTCCCATTAGTCAATCTATTCTGCCAATGGCAAGGAAAGATGCTAGGATTCACGAAGGGACGAGATCGCTCTTTCCACTTCGGTACTATGGACTATAATATAGTGGGAATGATTTCTCACTTGGGTCCACAGCTTTCTTTAGCAGGAGGTGTGTCTTTAGCACATATGCTAAGAGAGGAGCAGAATTGCTCCTTGGTATTTACGGGAGAAGGTGGAACTAGTCAGGGTGAATTTCACGAGGCACTAAACGTAGCTGCTGTTTGGCAACTACCCGTCATATTTGTAATTGAAAATAATGGATACGGTTTATCAACACCTGTTTCAGAACAATATAGATGTGAGAAGCTAGCAGATAGAGGACTTGGATACGGGATGCGATCCATGACTATTGATGGAAATAACATATTAGAGGTTTATAATACTATTGCCAAGATATCTGCAGAGATTAGAGAAAATCCAGAACCGATATTGATTGAGTGTAATACTTTCAGAATGCGTGGGCACGAAGAGGCATCGGGTACCAAATATGTTCCGGATGAACTGATGGAAGAATGGGGACATAAAGATCCATTGAAGAACTTTGAATCTTATCTTATAGAGAGAGGAATTTTGACGAATACTATGGTGAAGGAATACACCAATACTATTAAGGCTGAAATAAATGAAGCATTGGTAGTTGCCGATGCTCAGCCAAAGGTAAGCGTCGAAACACATTACGAACTCATGGACGTCTATGCACCGCATAAGTCAGTAGATACCAGTCCAAAGAATAAATCAACTTCAGAGAAACGATTTATCGATGCTATCTCTGATGGCTTACGCCAAGCCATGGAATATCATGATGAATTAGTCCTGATGGGTCAGGATATAGCGGACTATGGTGGAGTCTTTAAAATTACAGATGGATTTTTAGAGCAATTCGGAAGAGCAAGGGTGCGTAATACGCCGTTATGTGAAAGTGCTATCTTAGGTATTTCTTTGGGTTTGAGTATCAAAGGTGTCAAGTCGATGGTAGAAATGCAGTTCTCTGATTTTGTTACCTGTGGCTTCAATCAAATCATCAACAATCACGCGAAATCACATTACCGCTGGGGGCAAAACGCAGATGTAGTGATACGTATGCCTTGCGGTGCTGGTGTAGCAGCTGGGCCATATCACTCTCAAACAAATGAAGCTTGGTTTACTCATACACCTGGATTAAAAGTTGTCTTCCCGTCTTCAGCAAGCGATGCTAAGGGTTTATTATTAGCAGCTTTTGAAGATCCAAATCCAATATTATTTTTTGAACATAAAGCTTTATATAGAAGCCACTCAGAGGAAGTACCTGATGGATACTATACGGTAGAGATTGGTAAAGCCAATGTCGTACGCAGCGGATCTGATGTAAGCGTTATAACCTATGGTATGGGTGTACACTGGGCAAAGGAAATCGTAGAGGATTTGCAGATCGATGCAGATATTTTAGATCTTAGAACGCTCAATCCAATAGACTGGGAAGCTATAGAAGAGAGTGTTTTGCGCACCGGAAAAGTAATTATTCTGCATGAAGATATCATGCGAGGGGGTATAGGTGGAGATATATCCGCTTATATCAATGAACATTTATTTCAGCAGCTGGATGCACCTGTTATACGGAGTGCTAGTCTTAATACACCAGTGCCATTCGATGCGCGTTTGGAGCAAAATTACTTACCAAAGGAGCGATTTAGAAAGCAATTAAAAGATTTAGCTGATTATTAGGGTAGGACATAAAATTTCGCATTATTTATATTAAATCGCCTAATAGGGGCTATATTTGCGGTTCATTAAGGTAATAATTACACAGTATGAATATAGAAAATTTAGTATCCGTTTCAGCCTTACCAGGCTTACATAAGATAGTTGCCAATAGAGATAATGGCTTGATAGTAGAGGATTTAGAAAGCGGGAAAACTAGATTTTGCTCTTCTAGGAAGCATCAGTTTTCTCCTATGGAGACGATAGCCATATTTACAGATGATGATGATTCGGAAAAGTTGGAAGTGATCTTTCAAACTATGTTAGATCAAAGGAGTAAAAATCCAGTACCTGCACCTAATGATCCCGCGGAGGCTTTAAAATCATACTTCGAAAAAATACTACCTAACTATGATAAGGAAAAGGTTCACGTAAGTCACGTCAAAAAAGTGATCAAGTGGTTCAACCAATTGGACGGTACAGGTCATCTAACTGCTGAGGCACCCCCAAAGAAAGAGGACGATAAGGAGGAAAACAATAAGAAGGAGAGTAAATAGATAGCAGTGGATTGCTAAAATTGTATTTAGGCATATTCATAAGTAAGAGTACATCACCACAGCGTAGCCAGTCCCGATTTTCTTCGGAAGTGAAATATATAGGGGTATTCAGAAGTAAGAGCACACCACCACAGCGTAGTGAAATATTTATAGGCCTGGGTTGAAAACCCAGGATTATCATCATAACAGTACCTCTGCGAGGGCAGGTTTCTTAGAAACTGCTATTCTTCAATATCGATGCGATTTCTTGCATATAGTTTCGTTTATCTTGCGAAGGGGCATAGACAAATCCACAGAGTAGCACTAGGCGCCCTTCCTTTTCATTGTGAATAAGGTAGCTAATGAATGGGCCACCCATAAAGTCATTTTCCATTTCCCAGACACCGCGAATCTCTACCGCATAGCTGCCATTGATTTCTATATCAGTGGCGAAGACAGGTAAGTCAACATCATTAATGACTAGATAGGAGCCCTCAATAGTAGAGCTTATATATTCTTTACCCACTTGATTGATTAAATCTATGATAATTTGCTTTTTAAACTGATTCTTATCTGTGTAGGGCAGACTGTATGCTATTATATTGGATAAGTCTTTTTCCGTTTGGCGCTTCATGTAGATAAAATCTACTCCGGGTACAGCGTCCTCTGGTACTATGCCTTTCTGCGATAACTTGCTAGGGGAGCTGCGCTCCATAGCCAGCTCATAATCGCGAGGTATGTGCATATCTAGATTTATCAAATTTTTGATTTTTGCATTGAGCAGATTACTCTCTCCGTAAACATAGGCAGACTTCTGAATTTTTACCTGATCAAAATCGTTGATGCGTTTTGCGATAATGGGAAATTTTTCCCTGATATTTTTCTGCAGTGCAGGCTTATCATTTGCGAATAGGTAAACCAGTATTTGACCAGTTGCCCATTTATTTTTGCCTATCATAGTATTATAGCTAGGATCCTCTTTAGCTCGACGAAGCTTTTCACCATTGACATCTTGCATCATTAGCTTGGTAGTGGCAGACTCTGTATCTGAAAGATCACCTACTAAAACATAGGTTCTCAAATTTCTTCGTAGACCGTTGTTAATAACTTCCTCTGCAGTAAAATGCTTGAGATCAAACATCGGCTCTGGATTAGGTAGGATCAAAAATGGTGATTGAAAGTGATATCGAATACTATCTCCTAATGGTCCATCCCAATCCTCTTGGTCGCAAACGATACGAATCTCATTGGCATTACCAACAGCCAATGGTAATGGAGCCAATGTTGCCATACTGTCCGATGAGCAAGATGAAAAAATCAATAGACCGATCAGAATAAAAAATATGTACTTGACCATGATTAGTATATTACAGGTCGCAAACTACGACGATAAAAGCTATTATTTGTACTTATTAGATGCTATGGACTGCTATTTTGGTGTGATGAAAAAACAAATTTCATGGTATAAGTCAGGTTTGATAGGTCCAAAAATATATGTGGCTATTTTCCTATCATACTATAGTTCCCGAGTGAGGGATCGAAATGAATACCACCTTTTGGTGGGATGTGCAAACGAGGTACGAGAGAAGTACCGCAGCGGACGCGGAGTCATGCAGAGCCCGACCCTGACAATCGCTTTTTCGCGATGTGTCAAGGGGCACTCCCAAAGCAGTATTTAAGTAAAAAATTTAACTCTTTTTTCAGAGTTATCCACATTCTGAACGTTATCCACATTCTACATGTTGATAACTATGCCTCTAACACCCAGTAATGGGGCTGCTGCTTTATCGAGCATAAAAAAAGGTTGACCACCATGTAGTCAACCTTTTTCAAAATTATCGTAAATTATCGTAACTCAGTTCGTAGTAGGTATCTTATCCTTACTACTGATAATAGTATTTTCTTGTTCTACCTGAGTTTTTAGATTATTCAAACCTTTCTGAAAATCTGGTCCTATTTGTTTTTCCATATCGATGAACATCATGACTAATCGTTCTAATTTTCCATAATCGCCTCTCAAGCTCCACCGAACTTTAGTGTCGCCAGCTGGGGTTTCGGTCAATCTTATTACTGCATTAGACTCGCTTTCGTATGGAGCAGTGATTTTCATATGAGTATGAATGCTTTTATTGGGCTCTAGCTTGGTGATCGTCTGGCTACCAGACCCTACTTCTTTCACATCAGATACCCACATATTGACAGCACCTACAGTACCATCAGTACCTTCGAAAGTATTGACCATATTCGGATCTTTTTCCATCCAAGGAGACCAGGAGTCCATAGCTTTTAAATTAGAAATGTAAGGATAGATAGTCGCTGCTGGAGCATTGATAGTAACATCTCTTTTCACATAAAATCCAGGCTCTGCTACAAAGAGACCCAAAAGAAGGACAATAATGCCAAGGAAAAGAGCGCTTCCCAAGATAATTTTAAGCGCGTTCATATTATTTGATTTTATTAGTTAATATACCTTAAAAGAGGGAAATTACTAAAGATAAGGCTGTTATCACTTATAAAAGACAATAATATTATGAAAAGAGTTCCTATAATTGAAGATTTTAGTTTAAAACAGACTTTCGATAACTTTTTCTTCGGTGATACCTTCTGCTTCAGCTTTGTAGTTACGTACTATACGGTGTCTGAGTACATACTTAGCAATTGCCTGTACATCCTCAATATCTGGTGAGTATTTACCGTGAATAGCTGCGTTCGCTTTTGCTCCGAGTACCAAATACTGTGAGGCTCTAGGTCCCGCCCCCCAGGAGATATAGTCGTTGACCATACTCGTAGCACGCTTAGTGCCGGGACGTGTTTTGGTAGCAAGATTGACAGCATATTCGAGTACATTTTCTGCTATCGGAATCTTACGGATGAGTTGCTGGTAAGCCATGATCTGCTCTCCAGTTACTATGTTTTTTAAGCTATGCTTGATGTTAGCTGTAGTGCTTTTGACTACCTGCACTTCTTCTTCGTAAGAGGGGTAATCCAGCGGAATGTTGAACATAAATCTATCCAACTGCGCCTCTGGTAAAGGATAGGTTCCTTCCTGCTCGATCGGATTCTGCGTGGCCAATACAAAAAATGGCGCCGGTAAAATATGTCTTACTCCAGAGATTGTTACTGAACGCTCCTGCATTGCCTCTAATAAAGCGGCTTGCGTCTTAGGCGGTGTACGATTGATTTCATCGGCCAGTACGATATTAGAAAAAAGGGGTCCTTTATTGAACTGAAACTTACGATTCTCGCCCAATACCTCTGAACCCGTAATGTCCGAAGGCATTAAATCTGGTGTAAACTGTATACGCTTAAATTCAAGGTCCAAAACATCCGCAATAGTACTGATCAAAAGTGTCTTTGCCAGACCAGGTACTCCTACTAGGAGACTGTGTCCATTGCTGAATATAGAGGTGATTACCGTCTTGACCACGTCTTTTTGACCCACAATCACTTTACCGATCTCAGCCGAGAGATCCTTGTAAGATTGTGCTAAGTCATCTACTGCTTTTACATCTGTATTCTGTGCTGTTTCAGCCATAATTTTGTCGTAATATATTAATTGTGTAGGCGATAGACCTAAGCTTCGCCATTTATCAAACGCACTTTGCTTTGGCAATGTTGCGAGATTGATTTATATCTGCAATGATAGCTATTGCGGTAAGAAATACGGTAAAAAAGCGTTATTTTGTCAACTGATCTAAAATAATTTATAATGACAAAATATTTTCTCCTCGCAGTATCTTTCTGCTGCTTCCTCAGTCTGCAAGCGCAGCAAACCATCACCCTTGAAGACCTCTGGCAAAATTATAGCTACACTGCCAATCGGGTGCCAGGGTTTAACTTCCAAAAAGATGGTAAGCACTATACCCGTCTCGAAGAAAATGTGGTTAAACAATACGATCTCACTACGGGAAAGGCTACAAAAGACCTTTTTAAAGGTAACGATAATAAGATAGAGCGTAGCTTCGATGGTAAGTTTGACGACTATGCCTTCAATGCGGATGAGACCAAGATGTTGATTTCTACCAATACAGAATCTATCTATCGCCGCTCTTCCAAGTCGGACTACTTTGTGTATGACAAAGAGACGAAGTCATTAAGTCCACTATTCGAAGAGGGGCAGCAGATGTATGCTACTTTTAATCCACAGTCGGACAAGGTCGCATTCGTACACGAGAATAATCTCTACTACAAAGATCTTAAGACCAATAAAGTCACCCAGATCACCAATGATGGTAAGTACAATCATATTATCAACGGTGCAGCGGACTGGGTGTACGAGGAAGAATTTTCATTTGCCAAAGCATTTTTCTGGGCACCTGATGGACAGCATATCGGCTTCTACCGCTTCGATGAATCTGCGGTGAAGGAATTCACGATGACTAATTTTACTACGGAGGACTATCCTGAGTATGTCACTTTCAAGTATCCTAAGGTGGGCGAAGAAAATGCCAAGATCAGTATTCATATGTACAACCTCAAAAGCAAAAAGACGACTATGGCGCAGCTGGGTAGCGACTGGGAATACATCCCTCGCATTGCCTGGACAAAAGATCCTAAAAAACTTTGCGTCACTAAAATGAACCGCCATCAAAACGAGCTAGAACTTACGCTCGTTGATGCAACCAACGGATCGGCAACCAGCCTACTCAAAGAAAAGAACAAGTATTATATCGACATCACCGATCACCTTACATTCCTCGAAGACGGCAAGCGATTTATTTGGACCAGCGAGGATGATGGGTACAACCATATCTACCTTTACAACCTCAATGGAAAAATGGAAAAGCAGTTGACCAAAGGCAACTGGGACGTGACGACTTTCTACGGCGTAGATGAGAAAAACGGACAAGTATATTACCAAGCGGCGAAGGATCATCCTACGCAGCGTGCATTATATACGGTGGGGCTCAATGGTAAAAAAGCCAAGGAAATATCTATGGATCAGGGCTGGAATACTGCACAGTTTAGCAGCACATTTGACTACTACGTCAATACTTACTCCACAGCCAATAGCGCTGCGACCTATAAAGTATATGACAAGAATCAGCAGCTCGTCAGAGTCATCGAAGACAATGCGGGCATGGCAAAAGTGCAGGACAAAAATAAAGTACAACCCGTAGAATTTTTCGACTTCAATACTTCAGAAAATGTTCAGCTCAATGGCTACATGATCAAGCCGCCCGCATTCGATGCCAACAAAAAATACCCAGTCCTGATGTACGTGTACGGAGGCCCAGGTTCACAAACGGTGAAGGACAGTTGGGGTTCGCAAAACTACTGGTGGTTTCAGATGCTCGCGCAGCAGGGCTACCTCGTAGTGAGTGTAGACAACCGGGGTACGGGTGCCCGCGGACAAGAGTTCAAAAAGATGACTTACATGCAGCTCGGCAAGTACGAGGTGATGGATCAGATAGAGGCAGGCAAGTACCTAGCGAAGCAGTCCTACGTGGATGCAGATCGCATCGGTATTTTTGGCTGGAGCTATGGTGGCTATATGTCTTCCCTATGTTTGTCCAAGGGTGCGGATGTGTTCAAGGCAGCCATCGCCGTTGCCCCTGTGACCAACTGGAAGTGGTATGACTCTATCTATACGGAGCGTTACATGCGTACCTACGCGGAGAACAAGGAAGGCTACGAAGAAAATTCGCCGATCAATTTTGCCGACCTCATGGAGGGCAATTACCTCATCGCGCACGGTATGTCGGATGACAATGTCCACTTCCAAAATGCCGCCGAGATGGTGGCATCCCTTATCCGTCAAAACAAGCACTTCGACTCGCTCTATTATCCGAATAAGAACCACGGCATTTACGGAGGTCTCACGCGTCTTCACCTCTATACGGAGATGACGGATTTTTTATTGGAGAAGCTGTAGGCTAGTGCGCTGGGCTATTCTTGTTTATTTGTGTATGCGTTAAATTGTTTATTTGGCTTGCGCATAAGTCTAGATTTTGTTAGATGTCAGTTCATATATTTATGTTATAGCTGATAGTCTAGCATAGGTAAGATGTGATTTTTTGAATTTACCATTCATAATTAAAAGGGGACATCCACCTTGTCTTTGCTGAAAAGAGCAAAGACAAGGTGGTCGGGCTCTACGTTTATATTCAGCAGCCTCTCGGGCTGTGCTGCTATCGATTCTCAGCATCTTCACTCCTTCGTTCAGCTACTGCTCATCGAGCAGCACTAGCCCTCGTGGCTACTTCATACCACTGCGATCCCTTGTCCGAGGAAAATGACAGTAGAGCGCACATTTTATGTTAATATTTCCCGGTTCATTTTTTAATATGAAAAATAATCTTAGCTTTAACAAAAGAGTAGAGCAACAGTTAACACTGGTCTAAATAATACTAATAATAATGTTAACAATAATGAATTTCAAGGAAATAGTGTTGGCATCTATCCACACGCTAATAATCCAGATTATACATTTACTAATAATTGCTTTATAACAAGTCGTATCGATGCTAGAATATCAGGTGAAGTGCCTAATCAAGGTCAAGCAGGTGGTGATCCACCTAACAATTGCTTTACAAATCAAGGAGTATCAAGTTCAGGTTATACTGTAATAGATATAGGTGGAAGCCCAGATGTATTTGATTATGTTGTGCCTGTTTTAGATGAGGTTGATTGTAGGAATGCTTTGTTGGCACCGCAGGTAGGTGTTATTATTCTTGATACTGATGATGACCCAGGCACCGAGTGTATGGGTAGAAGAAGAAATAGAGCATTTTATGGTGGTGAATCGAGCGATAATGTAAATAAAGCACTCTATAATCAAATGGACCTAATTGGATCATATATTATTGCAGGGAATTTTGAGGAAGCGAGAATGGAACTAAATCAGATTGACCAATCTACGGTTGAAGGAATAGATGCTCATTTCATTGGCGAGAATTTAATTCAATTTTATGAAGGTTTAGATAATAATGACAATTCAAACCTTGTACTAAATCTTAAATCTATCGCTATGAAGGAGCATCCAATATCTGGGTACGCACAGGCATTTCACTATTACTTGACTGGAGCGTTTGCTGATAATTTGGATTTGACATTTTTAGAAAACGATGAGGTAGGAGAAAGACAAGGTGATTTGAAATTGAACGAGAGTCCGAGTAAGGAAATTACTATTTTCCCAAACCCCGCAGATAACCATATTAGATTTACTAATTCGGACAAGGTGCTTACTTTAAAAGTCTATAGTTCTGTAGGAGAATTAATCCATCGCAGTAACGCACTATCTATATTAAACACAACAAACTGGACAAGTGGAATTTATATATTCAGTATAGAATCGATAGATGGATCATCAATCACTAAGAAAATATTAATAAATAAATGAGATTGATGCATAAATTAATCTGTAAGAACATAGTTTTTTGTTTGGTTTGGGTCATGGGTATTGCCATTACTCAAGCTCAACATACCTTTTCCAAGACCTACCACTTAGAAGTAGGTAATGATAATCGAGCAAGGACTCTTTTTTTAGATGCTGGGGGCTTTATTGTAGCGACTACGCATGATGGAGAGATGGAGGTGTTGTCTGCTTTGACTCGGTTTGATTACAATGGTAATATTGCCCATCAAAATTCATACTCAGATTTTGTTATAAATGAGAGTCGATCAATAGTGCAAGCAGAAGATGGTTTTGAGCTTTCAGGATATAAGTGGTCAAAAGATGAAAATTCAGCACGCGGTCTTCAATTGGTGAAGGTAAATGATGAGTTGGATTTTATAGAGCAAGACTTGCTCTTTTATCAAGAAGAAAGAAGTACAAATCGACCAGGAATTGTGGATTTTAATGATAGTCTAAAAGCGGTCTACTGTAGTTTTGTCAAAAATACATCAGGAATTGATGGAGGAGCATATGTGGGATTGCTCAACAAAGAGAAAGATAACATTTTGTCAGAAGTCATCTTTAGGGGTTCACCAGATTATAAATATATACAGTATGATGTCTTTGACCTGCAAAAGACAATAGATGGAAATATGCTATTTATCGCGGAGACAAGACCAAGTGGACAAAATACCACAGGGAGCGGTTCTGAGTTTGAGATTGTAAAGTTTAATTGGGAAGGGGAGATATTGAATAGAATCGTAGCCCCTAGATCAGTGAATAGAAATCGATCTATTGCCCAAGATGACGAAGGGGCTGTTTATTTTTACAACTTTCTCACGCCTTTTTTTATAGATTCGACGGTTACCTTTCCTGATAGTGGCGGAGGGCTGGTTAAATTAAATGAGCGTCTAGACAGTGTCCTATGGTCTTTCCAAATTTTTGAGAAAGATGGTATTGATCCAGATAGAGGCCATACAATATTGGGTATAAAGCAAACTAAGGATAAGCATTTATTAGCATTTGGCGGAGTTGGTTTTAATGTTAATGGTGATAATGAATCAGTGGGATTTATTTGCAAATTCACCAAGGAAGGCGAAATCCTATGGGTACGAGAATATGGTATTCCCATACCAGAACAATACTTGGAAGAGTCATTGGTTGGTGTTTTAGCTTCGGGTCGCATCGAGGATTGCAAGGAGTTAGAGGATGGTAGATTGTTGTGTATGGGTGAGAGCGCCTACGCAAAACCAGAGATTAGTTTCTACAGGGAACTCTGGCTATTGATGCTGGATGAGAATGGCTGTCTAGCGCCAGATTGTGAAGCTACAAATATCTTGAGCAGCACCAGCACTGCAGTTTCTCTACAAGCGGGCACCATATATCCGAATCCTGTCTCTGAAATATTACATGTTACAGATGTTTCCTACGATCAGTATAAAATCCACGACCTGATGGGCCGTCTAGTACAGCAAGGCGAATTTACGACAGAGATAGCCCTTAGCGATCAACTGTCCAGCGGCATGTTTGTCCTCCAACTCAAAAAGGACGGACGATTGATCTCTGTGTTAAAGTTTATGCGGTCGGTGGAGTGATGTTTACTTATTAAGGGATAGAACCACTTGTCAAAATCAGTCGTAATGATTAAGACTACTGATGCAATTATTTCCAAAAGTTGTTAATCTTTGATTGATAAAATATTTCTTATCTTTATAAAGCCAGTCGCTTTACTATCACGGCTTCGTAAATAAAATGCTAACCATCATTATGTATAGTTACTACAACTTTCGATTTTTTGTTTGTCTGCTTTTTGTAGGACTATGTGCTTGTGTGCATCTCACTGGCCAGCAAACCTATTCCAAGACCTACCACTTAGAAGTAGGTAATGATAATCGAGCACAATTTTTCTTTTTAGAAGATACCAGTTTTGTGGTAGCAACTACGCATGATGGGGATATGAACGTTATTGCCTCGTTAACTCGCTTTGACTTTAATGGTGAATATATAAATAGTAACTCCTATTCAGATTTTGTCTTTGGTTTAAGCCGTGATGTAGTTCAAACAGAAAGTGGATTTGAAATTTCGGGTCATAAGTGGTCAAAAGATGAAAATTTAGCACGTGGTCTTCAATTGGTGAAGGTAAATGATGAGTTGGATTTTATAGAGCAAGACTTGCTCTTTTATCAAGAAGAAAGAAG
>ENA-ORXM01000644-ORXM01000644.1-marine-metagenome-genome-assembly--contig:-NODE-644-length-58183-cov-7.285117_pt1 | contig 58183 bp, 54 predicted proteins | sample MGYA00237867_ERZ511480 | MGnify/ENA primary metagenome ERZ511480 (study PRJEB26309, sample SAMN06266103) | marine metagenome | isolation source: Algal blade | place: United Kingdom:Sidmouth, United...
ACCTCGACAACCTGTAGCCGGTAGCCTGCAGCCCGGGCTAATCGGACAGCTATCGAACCATGTGCCCTAGACGACAGAACCCGACTCGTGCTTCCTCGCAGCCAGCCTTTGCGCCAATTCGACGGTTGCCAGGTACCACCAGAAGACCCAGTCAAGGAACGCTTCGTCGTAGTCATCCTGTTGTTGCGCGGTGTGGTGTCGAATCCCAAACTTGTTCGCGATCTCGAACAGCGCGCCTTCATCTTTCGAAAACAGCTCCGCCTTGAGAAGGGCCCGGTCCTTCTCAAGTAGATCAGCGAGGTTCTTTAGGGCCGACCTTTTGTCCTCTGTGGTGGATCCCCGCTTCAGGAACAGGGCTGCGGCGTGGTCAAGTCGAGATTTGTCTTCAGTTGCAGCGTTCGTTGTCGCACTGCGAAGTAGCTCCATCCGACCGTCGTCAAATGCCGAGACAAGACGGCCCCTGAGTTCGCCGTCGGCGGCGAGGCCGTACGCAACCTGCGCATCTCGTAGGATCGTGTTGATCTTCCACCTGTAGATGGCCTGCCCCGTTCCCTTGGCGAAGTCAGAATGGTGCCAATCGTGTCCGTAGTCGTGGTAGTACCGGCTTCTCGGCCGGGCGGCGAGATCGTGAAAGATCTCGACCAGCTCGAAGACATCGTCCTCGGTCAGCTCGTCAAGCGCTTTCACGTTTTCGGTAGCGCCCTTATATGCGCGTGGCAAGAATTTCAGATCAACAGCGATGCCAAGTTCCCGTTCGACCACATCGCCAAGATGTTCGAGTGTTTCGAATGAGTCGTCCACACACGGTGGGTGTGCGGCGTGATCCCAATAGCCCAGCTCGTCTAGCTCTTGCAGTGCCTTGCCGAAGAGGGAAGGAAGAGACTCCGAAGTCTGTCGGTGCACACCTTTGCGTTCCCGCCATCTTGCCGACGGTGCGACAAACTCTGGTACCAAGCCCGCGTTGGCTAAAGACAGTAGCTCTGAAAGGTACTGGTCCCGGGATGTCGGCCGCTGCGCTCCGCCCATGAAAATGGCGTCGCCTGGCAGGAAGCGAAGAAGCTCGTCGTGGTCGTCGAACGCCTCACGGATCAGGTGGTCAACTTCTTCGCCAGTTGAACCTGTGCGGATCATGGCATCCAGCTCAGAGGCAAAGACGTGAGTCGGCCAGCGGAGCCGCGCGTTTCCGAGGTCAATCGTTCGACGGGTGGTCACACGCCGAGCTTAGGTGAGCTCGGCGGATCGCTTCGATCTGTTCCTGGCGCGCCGCCAGTGGCACCGTCGCCTCGATTGGTCGAGCCCGATCATTTACTCCATGCCAGCTCGGTGACGTTGCGCGCTGATCGGATAGCTATCGAACCGTGTCAGCTCGGCGACACTCGACGCTCCTGGCAACTACGGCAATGTACGCGTAGGCTGGACATCGTGCGAACGGTCGAAGTCACTGACAGCGAGATTGCCAATGCGCTGCGGTCCGCGCTTTTTCCACCACTGATGCGGGCTTGTGGATTTCGCAAGCTTGCTGTGGTTGATGTCGACGGAGTGGAGCGCGACCTTGTAGAAGTGGTAGCAATTCTCGATACCGAGGAGTGGTCCGACGAAGCTGATCAGGCCTGCCGTCGGACATCGTTGATCTGTGCCGACACACTTGGACCGCTCGGCCTCCTAAGTCTTCCCATATGCCGTACTCGTTCCGAACATGACGATGCGGTTCAGCATGAAGGAGACATCTGGAGGATGGTTGAGCCAGGCAAACCTTGCTGAGGATCTGATCCAAGCAGCGGAGCAACTCGTCCCCCTGAGAACTGAAGCTGCGTTTCGGCGTGCCATCTCGACTGCGTACTATGCAGCCTTCCACGGCCTCATTGATGCCAGTTGTGAACGACTCTTTAGCGAAGGCGTCCATCGCGACGTTGCGAGGCGCAACTTCAATCATCGAGAAATGAGGGCGGCGGCTCTTCACTTCTCAGACGCAGAACTCAACGACGAGCAGCGGAAGTGCGGCCTTTCAAGTCCGCCGTCGGAGCGGCTGCGCGAAGTATGCAGCAACTTCGTTGATCTCTTCGAGGCGCGCGAGCGCGCCGATTACGTCGTCGAGGCTGCACATACCGCTACTCAAGCTCGGTCGAACATCGGCTACGCAAAGAACGTGTTGGACTACTGCAACGACCCGGACGATGGAAGTGGACTCACTGCGCTAGCAGTGTGCATGCTCATGAAGAGTCGACAGTGGCGACTCCGCTGACCAGTCCGCCCACCTCGACAACTCGATGGCCTGCCGGGCTGATCGGACAACTCTTGAACCGTGTGGTTTAGCCGACGCTCGTTCGACACCTGCGAAACTACGAATCATTCGGGGCACTACAGAGAGTCGTGCCCACAGCGTTCAGTATCTCCTGAGCGATGGACAGGGCCCCCGCAAGCCCTGCGTGTCGCGTCGCTTATGGTGCGACCGTGTTTGATCGGACCCCAGGACCCGGTTTCAGATCGCGCTTGAGGTCCAATTTTGTGGGTTATCTGGTTGCGAGCACGAAACATCTCGCGAAGCAGTGAACCATCTTGCAACCGCTTCCGCAGCTCCGAGTTAGACACCCCGAGCGCCCCGCAAACTGCGTCCACTTGCCTCACATACTGCAAGATGCTTCCAGTCAATCGTAGACGTATGCTTCGACGAGCGCCTCTCGAGGCAACGCGACGCCATAGGCCAGCAATACCTCGGAATGAGTCCGGCGCGACCGGACAGCCATCTGGAAGCTGGGCTAGATTCAGAGCAGACACGAACGGTTTGCGATGCCCCGAGATTGCCCTCACGATCACTGCAGCTTCTTCCTTCAGACCGATACCGCGCTCTGCCCCGGCTGCGGTCGGTCGGCGAGCCCATCGAGCGCCACATGGTTGACGGCAAACCACCAGCTGATCACATGGTTCGCTGGCGGGCTCGGCGTCGTGTTACTACTCGTCCTGCTCTTGGTCGTGTTCTCGGTGCGGAACTCGCTGGTCGTCGCCATCTTCATGGTCGCCGTGGCAGCCGCCGCAATGGGCTTTGCGTTCGCGCTACGACCGTCGGAACCTGGCCGGCCGCAGACCACAACCATCGAGGGTAGCTATCAGCAGGCATGCGACGAGTCGCGATACTGGCTCGAGAGGTGGACCGAACTGTTCGCGTTGGCGGGACAGATCGAGCCCGGACACGACAACGAACTTCTTCTGCTCCGTGAGGCTTTGTCGGGTGCCGCAGACGCCGCCGAAGACGCAGCCTGGCGACGCAACGACTACGCCAGCCGCCTGATCACCAATGGCTTCGATCGGCTCGACCATCTGATTGCAACCCAGCCAGCCAGACCATCACCGAGCGAACTCGCCCGAGTTCACGCCGCAGTCGCCGTCGTCGAGCATTATCTCGAAACCCTCTGGATCGACGAACACCTGACAAGGCAGACCCGGGACCGCCTCACGCATACCCCGCAGGTGCAACAGCAAGGTCAGTTGCTACAACTCGCCAGCAGTATCAGGTTGCTCGACGCAGAGCCACACCTTGCAGCCAGCCGGGCGGGGCGTGGCTCACCTAGCGCAGTGGATCTCGACGCAGAGCGATTTCGACTGCGGGCAGAACGCAAGCTGCTGCGAGAGTCTCCCCTGTCCGAGGCCGAGTTTTTCGACGACGTGCTCTAGCACTCCAGCCAGACATCATCGTTGCGCAGCGGCGCGTTCGTACATGTCGATGTAGAGGTCAGCGAGCGCTTGCATCGAGAACTGCTGTGCCCGTTCATTACCCCGCTCGACTTTCGTATCGATTTCCACGCCACCCGTCAACGCAGTGCGCAGGCTGGCGGCGAGCGCAACGGGGTCGCCGGGCTCTACCAACAGTGCATCGGTCCCGTTGCGGGCCACGTTGGCGTAGCCGGTGATGTCGCTGGCCACGATCGGGGTGCTGGCCGACATGGCTTCGAGCAGCACGATTCCGAAGGACTCGCCGCCAAGCGAGGGAGCGCAGAACACCGACGCCCCCGCCATACGCGACGCTTTCTCCTGACTGGAGAGTCGGCCCAACCATTCGATGCGACCATCGCCGGCAAAGTCGCGCTTCAGGGCGGCCGTTTCGTCGCCGTCGCTCGCAACCCAGATGTGCACATCGGCGGGTAGGTGTTTCGCAGCTTCGAGCAGCACGCGCAGTCCCTTGCGTTCTTCGTGACGACCTACGAACAGCACCGTGGGCCCGTTGGTCGGGGTCGGTGCCGCGTTGGCGTAGTACGGCACGTCGATGCCGTTGAAGACTCGTTCGTAGTCACCACCCAGCCACTGCGATGCCAGCGCTTCGGCCTCGGCCGAAACCGCACAGGCAATGGACAAGCGGCTGCGCAGAGCCCTACAGCCACGGTTGACCCAGCGATAGGCCGAACTCTGGCCGGCCGCGTGAAACGTGCCGACCATGGGTGCGGCTTGCATGAGCACCGAGGTGATACCGATACCGGGAGCGAGCGGCTCGTGTAGATGCAATACGTCGAAGTCTTCGTTCCAGAGCGCCTTGATCAAACGGATCTGTGCCGGCAGATCGGGTGCGATCGGGGCAATGCTGCCATTGGCGGCAGTCGGCAGGCTGGCACCAACGGTAGTGATACCAACATCGGGCGGCGGACCATCGGACGGGCCGATCACTCGCACATCGACCCCGCGCTGGCGCAGCACTCGTGCCAGACCGAGCACCTGCTCTTGGACACCACCATGAACGGTCAGGCTGTACGGACAGATCATGCCCACGCGCCGCGGCGTCATCGACGGCCGCGCGCCGCTTCGAGTGCGTGATGATCACTGGGCCAGTTGGGTTGCAACACCAGCCACTGGTGCGGTTCGCGTCGGATCTGCATCTCCATCACATCGGCGATGTTCTGCGTGATGCGCGTGATGTCCTCGCGCATCTTTCCACGACGTTCGACCTCGATCGGTGGTTCACAGATGGCATGGTTCTGCTCACCCCGGTGATACACCGCCACCGGCACGATCGTTGCTCCGGTCCGTAGTGCCAATGTGGCGGCACCACCGGGAAGCTCCGTGGTCTCGCCGAAGAAATCGACCTCGACTCCCCCATCGCCCAGATTGCGGTCGCTCATCAGACACAACACATGATTCGCTCGTAGTCGCTTGAGCAGTTCGCTGCCCAACCCCTTGCCCAGCGGCAGCACCTGGATCCCGACCGCCTCACGCCACTCTTCCATCCACTGGCGCAACTCGTCGTTGGCGAGCGCTTCGACCACGCCCGTGACCTGGTACTGCGGCACCTTGTCGAGCCAACTCGCTGCCCACTCCCAGCCCCCGACGTGGGGCAGCACCAAAATGGTGCCCTTGCCGCGGGCATGGCTGTCCTGGATGTGCTCGAAGCCCTCGTAGCTGAAGCCCCGGTCGACGACTGCGGCCGAAAGACCAGGCAGCCTTGCCGTGTCGGTGTAGTAGCGGGCATAGGAACGAAACACGGCTCGAACACCCGAGGCGAGTTCGCTCTCACCGAGCTCGTTGGTCGAGCTGCGCCGCAGGTTGCGCTCGACCACCAGTTTGCGATCAGGCGAGAACCGGGGAATAGCGGTGGTGGCGGCACGGCACAGCGCGGTCATCACCCCATGGGGTAATGCACGCGCCGCCGTCGCAATCGTCTTGTACGCCGCCAGCGTCGGGTCAAAACCCACAGGTTCAGTTCTTGGCCGCAGCTGCAGCTTCTGCCCGGTCAGCATGCATCTCGACCGTTGCTTGCTTCCAGACCTTGAAGAAGCGCTGCACGACCGTGACACAGGTCAGGACCAGCATGATCCACAGCACCGGTTCCAGGATGCGGGGAAACGCCAGCCCGGCGGCCAGCAAGATGAAGCGTTCGGCCCGCTCCATGATTCCGCCCTTGGCGTCATAGCCGAGCAATTCACCCTTGGCTCGCAGGTACGACGTGATGAGAGCCGCCGACATGACCGCTACCGGCAGGACCGAGAGGGTGCCGGAGAAATTGGCGGCGTAATACCAACTCAATCCTCCAAACACGAAGGCATCGCTGAACCGATCAATCGACGAGTCGAAGAATGCGCCGCGCTTGGACGCCGACCCCGACGCCTTGGCGACCGCCCCGTCGAGAAGATCGGGGATGCCGGTCGCCAGCATGGCCACAAATCCCCAACGCAGGTAACCGTTGCCGATGATGAAGGCAGTGGCCACCGACATGATGATGCCAACGACGGTCAACACATCGGCGCTGACGCCCAGGCGCTTGAGACCTTCGCCGATCGGGTCGACACCCTTCTCGACAGTCTGACGCCAGTTGCCGTCAAACACGCTGATTCCCAGTCACGGCCAGATCACACATATTGACTCCAGTCTTCGGGGTTGTTCTCGACAATAGTGTCGAGCACCTCGCCGTCGTAGCCGTCGATCAGCACCAAGCCACGCCTGTCGGGTTGCGGTTCGTTCGAATACAGCAGAATGCGCCATGTCGGGCGACTGAGCCAGCCGCGCCAACCCAACTGGGCCGAGGCGTGACCCACAGGAAAGCCAACCGTGCGCGTTGCCTCGAGCAAGGCGTCGTTCTCGTCGATCTTCAGGCTCCAACCAGCCACCAGGTTGTACATGCCGATGACGATCAGCGCGCCGCCGCCCCACGCCCAACCGGCGTTCACCATGGGTGAGTCGTCGACGAGCAGGTACAACAACACGAAGATGACGCCGATGACGATGTACAACACGCCGGGGATGCGACGCCGATTGTTGTTCGGGAACACGTAGGGGCCAACGAATTCGCTGGCATTGAGGTCCTCGGGCAGCTCATCGCGAACCGCACCGTCGTCGATACCGGTCTCTACTACTTCGAGTTCGTCGTCATTCTCCGCTTCGCTCACCCCGTCACGTTATTGGGTGCAATGCCCCACCAGTCGGTCCAACGGCATGCGGCTCGTTACCAGCCAGCGCGGAGTTTGCGAATGGACTCCTCGAGCGGTTCGGGCATGACGCGGGTTTCGGCGATGGCGGTCATGAAGTTGGTGTCGGCTTCCCACCGGGGAAGCACGTGGACGTGCAGATGATCGGGCACGCTGGCCCCGCCTGCTCTCCCCTGGTTCAGCCCCACATTGATGCCGCCGGGTCGGTAGACCTTCTCGGCGACCCCAACCGCATGCTGCACGGTGTCCCAGAGTTCGCGGGACTCGTCGGTCGAGAGTTCGCTGAGCTTGGCGACGCCCCGGTTGGGCACGACCAGCATGTGGCCGCTGCCGTAGGGGTAGATGTTCAGGATCACCGACACCAGCGTGCCCCGATGAATGATCGCCGCTGCCTCGTCGTCTTCTGACGCCAAAATGCGCTCGAACAACGTCCCCTCGGCTTCGGCGGGAACATTGTCGGGAACGTTCTTGCCCTCGAGAAACGCAATACGCCACCCCGCCCACAGCCGTTCAAGCACGCTTGTGCACCTTCTAGGCGTGAGTCTCGACGTCGTTGGCCAGCCGCGCTTGGAAGTCGGCAACGGTCACATCGCGCTCGACGTCTTGGCCTCGGGCATTGACGCCCACGGTGTCGTGGGCGACGTCGTCGTCGCCCACCACCAACACGTAGGGAAGTTTGGCCGTCTTGCCCGCTCGCACCCGCTTGCCGAGCGGATCGGTGGCAGCGACGACTTCGACCCGATAGCCCTCGTCTTGCAGGCGACGGGCCACGTCGTAGGCGTAGTCGTCGTGGGCTTCGGCCACTGGCAGTACTTGCACCTGTACCGGCGCCAACCAGACCGGGAACGCACCGGCATAGTGTTCGAGCAGCACGCCGAAGAAGCGCTCGACGCTTCCGAGCAGCGCCCGGTGAATCATGACCGGACGCTTGCGTTCGCCATCGCTGGCCACGTATTCGAGATCGAAACGTTCGGGGAGGTTGAAGTCGAGCTGGATCGTCGACAACTGCCAGGCGCGGCCGATGGCATCCTTGACATCGACATCGATCTTGGGACCGTAGAACGCGCCGCCACCTTCGTCGACGATGTAGTCGAGCCCGGCGGTATCGAGCGCGGCGCGCAGACCATCGGTTGCCATATCCCAGATCTCGTCGTCGCCAACGGCCTTCTCTTCGGGGCGGGTCGATAGCTTGGCCTGGAACTCCTCGAAACCAAAGGCCTTCAGCACCGACAGCACGAAGTCGAGCAGCGACGCCAGCTCGTCTTGCAGGTCTTCGCGTGTGGTGAAGATGTGGCTGTCGTCTTGGGTAAACCCGCGAGCGCGCAACAAACCATGGATGGCGCCACTGAGCTCGTAGCGATAGACCGTGCCGAGTTCGAAGATGCGCATCGGCAGATCGCGGTAGCTCCGCTGCGACGAGTCATAGATTTTGACGTGGAACGGGCAGTTCATGGGCTTGGGGTAATAGGTCGCCCCGTCGAGTTCCATCGGTGGGTACATGCCGTCGGCGTAGAAGTCCAGATGGCCACTGGTCTCCCACAGATTCGCCTTGGCGATATGCGGTGAGAACGCAAAGTCGTAGCCGCCGGTCTCGTGGCGGTCTCGGCTGTAGTCCTCGATGATCTTGCGCACCATTGCACCCTTGGGATGCCACACCGCCAAGCCCGGGCCGAGTTCGGATGGCCAAGACACGAGATCGAGTTCGTTGGCCAGCTTGCGGTGATCTCGCTTGAGCGCCTCTTCGAGGTGATGAAGGTGTTGCTTCAGCAGCTTTTTGGTCGGCCACGCCGTGCCGTAAATGCGCTGCAGCATCGGTTCATTCTCACGACCGCGCCAATAGGCACCGGCAACCGACATGAGCTTGAAGTGCCCCAGGCGGCCCGTGCTGGGCGCATGTGGGCCGAGACAGAGATCGACGAAGTCATCGCTGTTGCGGTAGAAGCTCACCGTGCCGTCTGCGGCGACCTCGGTTGCCAACTCGGGATCTTCGGCACCGGTGACGCGTTCGATCGTTTCGCGCTTGTATTTGTGATCGGCGAACATCTCGAGTGCTTCGGCCGCGCTGACCTCACCACGCACGAACGGCTGGTCGGCGGCAATGATCTCGCGCATCTTGGCATCGATCCGCTCGAGATCACCGTCGGTGAACGTGGCGCCGTCGGGCAGCTCGAAGTCGTAGTAGAAACCGTCATCGATCGGAGGCCCGATCGCAAACGTGGCCCCCGGCCACATCTCGAGCACCGCCTGAGCCAGCACATGCGACGTCGAATGGCGCAGCGTCTCGACGCCCAGCTCAGACGAATCGGTGATGAGCGCCACGGTGGCGCCATTGGTGAGCACAGTGTTCAGATCACGTTCTTCACCATCGACGGTCGCGATGAGCGCAGCCTTGGCGAGACCCGGGCCGATATCGGCAGCCAGGTCATAGGCGGTGGCCCCTGCGGGAAGCTCTCGCTCGGACCCATCAGGAAGCTGAACAGAAATGCTCGACATAGCTGTCGAGTCTACCCTTCGCTCTGCTCAGCTCGGGGCGGCTTTTAGACGGCGTTCAGTAACTCGGTGGCAGTGCGGCGTTGCGACAACGGCTTGTCGGGCATGATGTCGTAGCGCTCGGTGAGAATGATCGGATCCTGTCGAGCTTCGAGTTCGGCCTTGCTGGGCGCGTAACGATTGACGTACTGCTGGCCGGATAGATGACGGATGCGGAACATGAGTGCATCGGTCATGGCTCGGAATGCCATTGGATCGGTAGCCGGATCGCCGTGCTCGCCGGGGAACAGCGGCTGGCCGAAGCTGATTGTGGCCGAGGTGAAGAACTTGGGCAAGGGTGCGTCGGGCGGCTGAATGTCGCGCATACCCACCATGCCGACAGGAATGATGGGCGCGCCGGTGCGATGCGACAGCCGGGCTACGCCGGTGTGACCCTTGTACAGGTGACCGGTGCGTGATCGGGTGCCCTCGGGATAGATGCCGAACAACTCGCCGCTATCGAGCAGGTCAGCCGCAGAGTCGAGCGCAGCCTGAGCGGCATCGCCTCCGCTGCGGTCGATGGGGATCATGCCGAGCGCAGGAAAGATGTGCTTGGTCTTCCAGTCATCGAGGTACTCGGCCTTGCCGACATAGCTGATGTTGCGGGGCAACACCGCTGGCACGATGAACGAATCGAGCACCGACGTGTGGTTGGTGGCGATGATCGCGGGACCCGGTGGCACGATGTCGATACCAACGATGGTCAGGTCGAACATGCGGCGGAAGACGGGTCCAACGGTCTTGCGCACGGCAGACTGCAGCCGCCCTGCTCCCTGCGATTGTGTTCCCTGCACACTGCCCACACTACTGCCAGCAGGATCTAGAAGAACACCCCGAGCAGCGCCGCCGCCTCGGACACGCCTCCGGTTTCGACGGCGGCGTCGATCGCCGCCACTGCTGCTGGTGCATCGAGATCGTTGTCGAGGGCCGCTCGCACCTCGTCGAGGCCGGCTGAACCAACGCCAGCGGCCTTCCACCGCTCGAGGCGCTCGGCAGCCTCGGGCATGAGCGTGTCATCCCAGGACCACTCGGTGCGATAGTGATGCTTGAGCACCGCCAACCGAATGGCGCCCGGTTCATATCCTTCGTCGAGCAGGTCATGCACGAAGACGAGATTGCCGAGCGACTTGCTCATCTTCTCGCCATCCATCCGCACCATGGCCTGATGCATCCAGTGCCTCACGAACGGTTCGCCAGAAGCCGCCTCGCTCTGGGCGGATTCGCATTCGTGATGAGGAAACACCAGGTCGCTGCCGCCACCGTGCAGGTCGATCGTCGGGCTTCCGAGCTCGCGCATGGCCAGTGCAGAACACTCGATATGCCAGCCCGGCCGCCCCGGACCCCACAACGAATCCCATGCTGGCTCGTCGGGGGCCGATGGTTGCCACAGGATGAAGTCGAGCGGATCACGTTTGTTCGGGTCGTCGGGATTGCCGCCGTGTTCGCCAGCCAGCCTGAGCATTTCGTCGCGGTCATACCCACTGAGGCTGCCGAAACCGTCGAAGCTGGCCACGCTGAAATACACCGCTCCACCGGCCTGGTAGGCATGGCCGTTGTCGAGCACCTGCCCGATGAGGCGCCGGATATCGGCCATGGCCGACGTGGCCCGGGGCGCGCTATATGGCTCGATGAGCCCGAGCGCAGTCATATCGCGGTCGAAAACGGCGATCTGGCTGGCAGCAAGATCCAAGTAGTGCACGCCGAGCTCACGGGCCTTGCGCAGGATGTCGTCGTCGACATCGGTGTAGTTGCGCACCACCCGGGTCTCGTGGCCGCGATCGCGCAGTCGACGCTGGAGTACGTCGTAGGTCAGATAGGCGGTGGCATGTCCCAGGTGCGACGAGTCATAGGGCGTTATGCCGCACGTGTACATGGTGGCGATTGGTCCGGGCTCGAACGGAATCACCGCACGTGCCTTGGTGTCATAGAGCATCATCGACGACTGTTCGCTGCTGTCCACGACGGCAAGAGTACTGGTGAGCGACCCCGACAACCGACTTGGTATTGCAGAGTTCTCCTCATCGAACACGACCGGGAACAAGAGTGACCTCCACGCACTAGGTTGGTGGCCACTATGGGCATTCTTGATGGAAAACGGATCCTGGTGACAGGCGTCCTCACCGACTCGTCGATCGCTTTCGGGGTCGCAAAGACCGCCCAGCAAGAAGGCGCCGAGATCATCTTGACGGGCGCTGGCCGCGGGCTGAGCCTGACCAAGCGCACGGCGCGCAAGCTCGACAGCGAACCGCCCGTGCTCGAACTCGATGTGACCGACCCACAGCAGGTACAGAATCTGAGCAAGACCCTGGCCGACGACTACGGCACCATCGATGGCGCCGTGCATGCAATCGGGTTCGCCCCCGAATCCTGTCTCGGTGGCGAGTTCATGGACGCACCGTGGGAAGACGTGTCGGTCGCCGTCCAGATCTCGGCCTACTCGCTCAAGACCGTCGCCGAGGTCGTGGTACCGCTCATGCCCAATGGCGGCTCGATCGTCGGGATGGACTTCGATGCCACGGTTGCCTGGCCTGCATACAACTGGATGGGCGTGGCCAAGGCGGCGTTCGAATCCACTTCTCGTTATCTAGCCAAGAACCTGGGAGCGCAAGGCATTCGGGTCAACTTGGTGTCGGCCGGGCCCATACGCTCCATCGCCGCCAAGTCCATTCCCGGATTCAGCGAACTGGAGAATGCCTGGAGCGACCGTGCTCCGCTGGGTTGGGATCAGAACGACACCGAACCCGTGGCTCGCACCACCGTGGCCATGCTGAGCGACTTTTTTCCTGCGACCACGGGCGAGATCGTGCACGTCGACGGAGGATTTCACGCCACCGGCTTCTGACGCGGCTCGTCGCCTCGGAGTTGATGGATGAAGGCCGCATGATCTAGAAGCACGCAGCCCGGACTGGACCGTAGGGATTCGTGTAGTTGCCGTACCCACCCGAGTGGATCTCGAAGTGCAGATGCGGGATGGGAGCGTTGCCGGTCATGCCGACGTAACCAATGACGGTGCCGGCGGTCACGTAGCCTGCGCCGACATTCTCGTATCCCGACAGATGGGTGTAGAAGTAGTAGTCACCGTTGTCGCCCTTGAGGTGTGCTGACATGCCTCCGACGCTGCTGTTGCGGTGCTCGATGGTTCCCGAGGCCGCGGCGAGCACGGGCGTACCTTGCGCTGCTATCAGGTCGTTTGCCCGGTGAACGCCGCCGACCGCTCGCGGTGCGCTGAAGTCGTCGGTATGCGTAAACGGTCCGGACAGGGGGCACACGATGCCACCACCCGTCGGCAGCGGCGTGCTCGGCAGGGGCTCACTGGGCTGGGGATTGGGCACTGTCGGCTCCGGCTCCGGCGTGGGCTCCGCGGAAGGCGCTGCGGTGGGCGTGGGGAACGTAGTGGGCGCCGGAGTTGGGGCTTGACGGGCCAACTCGGCGGCAGCTGCGGCAGCCGCTTGGGCACGTTCGCGTTCCTCGGCGACGCGCGCCTGCTGGGCGGCATCTGCCTGGCGTTGTGCTTCGGCCTCCTCGAGTTCGGCCAGGGCGATTTCGAGTTCGGCCAGTTCGCCCCCGACTGCCTGGCGTAGACGCGTCAGCCGTTCGAGCTCTTCGGTGATCGAGGCCTGAGTCGCTTCGACCTCGACCAACGCAACCGCCTGCTCCTCTTGCTGCGCCTCCAGTTCCGAGCGGAGCCGATCGGAACCGGCTGCCAGCACCATCAGTTGATCGATCGCTTCGTTGTCCGCACCAACGACCAGCCGTGCGAGAGCCTCGGCCGCAGCTTGATCAGCCACGTTCTCATGACTCCGCACATCGATATCATCGACCTGGCTCATGTATTGGTCGAGCGCGATCACCTTGACCTGGTCTCGCAGACCACTCATGTCCGACTCGAGCTGCGCGGCTGCTTCCTTGGTGGTGACCACGTCGAGACCGAGCTTTTGCAGTCCACTCTCCACCTGCCAGTACTCGCCTGCCAGCTCGTCACCCCGCTGCTGCGTCGATTCGAGATCGGCGAGAAAGGATTCCAGGCGTTCCGTTGCCGCCGCCACCTCGTCGCGTGCTCGGTCGAGTTCGGTCTGCGCATCAACCGGCACATTGAACAGCAAGCTCACGGCCACCACAGCCAACACAAGCCGCACACGCATCACCCCAGAGTACATGGCCGATCCGCCGTGCCGGTCGCGGTGGCACGACAAGAGAAACATGACGGCTTCGTTCAAGTTCTAGACTCTGCTTCTCTTGAGCACCGTCCTCGCCATCATTGCCGTCATCGGCCTCATCGGCGCCAATGCGTTCTTCGTCGCCGACGAGTTTGCCCTGGTTGCTGTCGACCGCGCGCAGGTATCTGTTCGAGCCACCGAGAACGAAAAACCGTGGCCAACGGTGCAGAGGCTGCTCTCCGAACTCTCGTTTCATCTCTCTGCGGCCCAGGTCGGCATCACGATCTCGTCGCTGGTGTTCGGGTTCTTGGCCGCGCCCGTCGGGCGTCGATTGCTGGACCCGATCATCGACCCGCTCTTCGGCCAAGACACCGCGGGCTGGCTCACGGTGCCGATTGCCTTTGCTCTCGCCAACATTCTGCAGGTGGTACTGGGCGAGGTCGTCCCCAAGACACTGGCGATCGCGGAGCCGATTCGGGTGCTCAAGGTGCTGGCTCGAGGCATTGCCGTATGGGGTTTCATCGTGCGCCCTGTGGTCAAGGTTGTGAACAACATGGCCGATGCCATCGTGAAGAAGATGGGTATGGAACCCAGCGAAGAGCTGCACGGCGTCGCCTCGATGAGCGAACTCGAATTCGTCATCCGAGCGTCGGGCGAGAAGGGCACGCTGGACCCCGAAGATGTCACGCGCCTCACACGGACCATTCGCTTCGGCGAGAAATCTGCAGGCGACATCCTGGTGCCACGAGTCGATCTGGCCGTCGTGGAGAGCGACGACACATTGGCCGACGTCTGCACGTTGGCGACCAGTACTGGTCACTCACGATTTCCTGTGATCGGCGACGACACCGACGACATCTTGGGCGTGGTTCACGTCAAGTCTGCGCTCGGCGTTTCGCCTGCCGACCGTTCGGCCGCCAACGTCGGCGCGCACATGAGCGACGCGTTCGTCGTGCCCGAGGCACGCGAACTCGATTCGCTACTCGATGAGATGTACAGCGACGATCACCACCTGGCGTTCGTGCTCGACGAACACGGTGGCCTCGCAGGAATCGTGACAATCGAAGACATCGTCGAAGAAATCGTGGGGGAGATCGACGACGAGCACGACCGCAAGACGATCGAAGACGTACAGCAGGTCGGCGACGGCCAGTTTATGCTGGCCGGCGCCATGCATCCCGACGAACTCGAAGAGGCAACCGGGATGGCGCTTCCCGAAGGTGACTACGAAACCGTCGCCGGGTTTGCCCTGGATCAGCTCCAACGTATTCCCGCACCAGGCGACGAATTCGACTGGGAATCCTGGTCGTTCGAGATCATCGAGATGGACCGGTGGCGGATCGCAAAGATACGTGCAACCGCTGCGCCAGCCCCGATCAACGGGGAAGAACGATGAGTACCAGCGTTGCGCTCATGATCGCGCTGCTGCTGTTGCTCGCCAATGGCTTCTTTGTGGCGGTCGAGTTCGGCCTCATCGCCACCCAGCGGGCCCAGCTCGAAGACAAGGCCAACGAAGGCAACAAGCGGGCGCGCATTGCGCTGGCCGCCATCACCGATCTGAACACGCAGATCGCCGGTGCCCAGCTCGGCATCACCATGTGTTCGATTGCGTTGGGCCTCGTTGCCGAACCCTCGGTCGCAAAACTGCTCGAGAAGACGGTTTTCAGCGGCCTCGGTGAAGGTGCCCGACACACCGTCGGGCTCATAGCTGCCCTGTCGTTCGTCACGTTTCTTCACATCTTGATCGGCGAGATGGTCCCCAAGAACATCGCGTTGGCCGACGCGCCCCGTACCTCCATGTGGCTGGCACCGATCCACGCTGCTTTCGTGCGATTTGCTCGTCCCCTGGTCTGGCTTCTCAACGCGCTGGCCAATCTGGTCCTTCGCGGACTGGGCGTGACCGCACTCGACGAGCGCGCCTCTGCCAAGACACCCGAGGAACTCGGCAAACTGCTCGAAGAAGCACGCGACGGCCAGATTCTCGACGGCTACGATTTCACGCTGCTCTCGAACACCCTCGAATTGGGCGGGGCATCGATCGAAAATGCGGTCGTTCCGTTGGCACTGGTCGCAACCGCGCCCGCCGGTGCATCGGTCGCCGAGATCGAACAAGCCATGGCCGCCAGCGGCCACAGCCGCCTGGCCCTCGCCAGTGACAAGGGCGAGCTGATCGGCTGGGTCCACGCCAAGGACCTGTTGGCGGTCGATGCCAAGATCTGGTCCGAGCCACTCCCCACTCACCGCAAACGACGATTGCTCCCGGTGGACCACCGCATGGCCGTCGAAGATGCCCTCGAGATGTTGCAGACGAATCGCCAGCACTTCGCCCTGGCCACGGCCAACGGCAAGGCCATCGGCATCATCACCCTCGAGGACGTGCTCGAAGTCCTGGTTTCGGGTCTGGCGGGCGCCCAGGACTCACTGCCCGAACCCACGAGTCACCGGTAGCGCGCATAGCTGACCCGCACCAGCTCAGGACTCGCTGGCGTCGATCACCAGCAACAGCACACCCTGGCCGATCGTGAGTTCTTGGATGGAGTCGACGGCAACATTGCTCACCCCCCGAGTTGTTCCCGGCGCCAACACTGCATCGTGCAGTGGCCAGCGCATGCCGCGGGTGGTCACGCCGTGCGCCGAACCATGCCAGGGAATCACCGACATCGTGGTGCCTGGCTCGTAGCGCACGACCGCCCGGTCGTGCACGATATGGAGATCGCGCAGACCGTCGGTGGCGCGCACCTGCATCGCTCGCCACCGCTGCGATGCCAGCAATGAAATCGTCGCCAACTCGTGATCGAGCCGGCCGCCGAATCCGGCAACCACGGTGAGTGATCCTGCACCGGCGTCGAGCGCCGTGGAAACGGCAAGTTCGAGATCGGTGGCGTCTTTGTCGACCGGAAAGGCACGAAACTCGACCTCGTTCTCGCGTGCCCGGTCCAGAAGATCAGCGGCAGTCGAGTCCAGATCGCCGATCACCATCGTCGGCCACACACCCAGATCAGCGCAGTGGCGCAATCCTCCGTCGACCGCAACCAGCTGATCGGCGTCACGAAGTAGCTGAGTGAGTTCGCTTGCGTAACCGGTCGGCAGCTCGCCATTCACCACGAGAACCCAATGCTCTGTGTTGGCATGCGTCATGTATCAGTCGAGCGGTTCGCCGAGTTTCGTGGCCAGATCTGCAAGCTGGCGTTGAAGCGTGGCGACCTGGTTCTCGAGCTCATCGACTCTGATGGCGACTGCGGAATCGTTGGCCTTTGCCGGTGCAACAGCCACAGCACGTCGCTCGTCGGCAACCGGGTGATCCACCGTGTTCTCGTCTGCGGCCCCGTGATCGTCGACCCCGGGGGCGCTCAGTAGATGGCGCCAGCGGTTTTCTTTGTGACCAGGCTGGCGGGCGAGTTGGACCACCAGCGGAGTCGGCCGCGCCGCCATGGCGACAAGACAGGACTCGACTGCATCGAGATCGTCGAATCCAACGTCGTGCCGCTCGGTACGGAGCCGAAGTTCCCCGATGGTCTGTGGTCCCCGCAACAGCAGAACCGAGATCAGAACCACCTCGCGTGCCGACAGCGACAGTACTTCGTCGAGTGTCTGGCGGTGCTTGGTCGATCGAGCTCCCGGGGAATGCACACGTCGAACCAGGTTGCGTTGACGAAGTTCCATGAGCGCGCTGTCGATGAGTACCGCCGAATAGTCCACCACCGGGTCACGATTCGTCTTCTGGTTGCTCGCGCTCACCAGCGAATTTGTGGTCATCGGGTAGACGTCTGGGGTGAGATACGACTTCTCGATCAACGACCCCAGAACACGACTCTCGGTGGCTGTCAGCTCGACCGTGGGGGTCGCTGCCGGCCCGGCGTCGGCTGCGGTTGGCGCGTCATCGTTGTCGCCGCTGTCTGCCCAAACTGCTGACACTCGATTGCCGCCGGGTGCCGACGACGAAGAGATGAGACCCTGCCGGGGTTCGGTGCTTGGATCAAGCTTGCGGTCGTGTTCGTATTCGCCGCCGCTGGTGAGGTCGCTCATGGCTCTACCTTGCCACCTATCCACTCATCGGCGCGCGATCGTCCAGGCAAACTCGCGACCGGGCTTTGCGGGAAGCCCCCCAGCGGACTCACACGCGATCGAGGGCACGGTGCGATCGACCCGAACATCGACTTGCCAGGTGAGCTCACCAACGGTGACCTCGAACCGGTGGCCCGGCTGGTCGTCGCCTGCGTCTAGCGCCTGGACCGATGCCGGAACGGTTGCCAGGTCGGGGCGCTCGGAGCGAACTGCATTCTCGGCGACCTGGGCCGGGCCCACCTTTGCTCCCCACCAGCCCCGAGCACGGTGCACATGATCGTGCGCAGTGGTCGTTGCGGTCGCAACTCGATCAACGAGATCGAGGTCGGCGAATGCCCACATATGCCCGGTCGGCAAGGCCAGAAGCGTAGGTGCAAACCGATGCCCACCGGTATGGCTGACGCGTCGCACGACATAGTCGCTGCGTGATGCCTGGATCTCGTCGGCCAAGGCCACGCCGCTCTCCCCACAGCACACATCATGGCTGCCCTGGGTGCACACCAGGAAGGTGGGCGGAACAACGTGGGGCGTTGTTCCCCGGTCGATACCCATGACCGCAATGTCGTCGAGCAGACCCACGGCGCAGTCGGCGATCGCGGTGATCAGCGGCAGCAAGAGGTGCGTGTGGCCGAGGTGCCAACGGCGAGTCGTCACGGCGGCTTCTGAACGTTCATACACTTCGACGGCGATGTCGTCGGTGGTTGGTTCCATGGCGAACAGTCGGGTGACGACTTCGGACACGTTCACCATCGGCGCCAGCGGGAAGAGCATTGCATGGTTCAGCGCTGGTTTGGGCCAGGGAAGAGGCACCGCCACCAAGATCACCCGCTCGAGAAACAAGCCGGAGCCGGGTGGGAGAAGATCGATCGAACGAGCAAACTCGCTGCACCGAGGTGCTTCGGTGCTCACCGGCATCAGGTCAAGGGCCACGCTCAAACCCTATACACCCAACACCGCCATCCACCTGCGATGATGACCGATACGAATTTACCGGTGGAGAAGTGTGTGCGCGTTGCCGCAGCCCTCGAACAGTGGGCAGCTGAACATAGTGATCAACTGAGCCCAGAGACTCTCGAAGAAGTCGACACGATCGCCAAAACGATTCGCGAGTCATCGCTCGGCCATCACCTGATCGGCGATATTGGTCACGGATTCAGCCGTGAGATCGGTGAACTCTTCGACGCCGATCGGGCCGATCGGGCGCGCACCCTGATCGATGTAGTGGCTGCGTCGCTGCCCAAACAAACCCCGCCTGCTACTCCCCCGCCAGCTATTCCCTCAGCGATAGCTCCCCCACCTCCCGACCTCGAGCCACCCGTCACGCCAGCAGATACGCGGCGCCCGCGATTCGTCGACGACCCGCCCTCCCGCACGCAGGACCAGGTCGCCGCCCCCGCATTTCTTCGCAGCGACATGGTCGACGAAGAAGACGACATGCGGCTGTACGGCCCAAAGCGGCGATGGCGAACAATTGTTGGCGTGTTGCTGGCCCTGACGCTGCTAGCCGGGGCAGCCATCGCAGGCTGGTGGTGGTTCACCCAGCGCAGCAACGACGTCGACACGACCGTCACCGAGGAACCCGTCGCCGAAGTCACCGCTGCGCCGACCGACAATGCGGCTGAAACCCAACCCAGCCTGGCACCAACAGTTGTGCCCACGGCCACGCCGGAACCCGCGCCGGACACGCCCGCGTTCTGGGCGGACACCGGACCTATCCTGAACTCCGGCTCGGCTGCGATTTCGGCGTCGACGTACTCGGTGAGTCCATCGAATCGAGCGGTTCTGACCGGCCACACAGCCGCCATCACCGGGCTCGCCATCTCCAACGACGGTCGAGTCCTGACATCGGGAGCAGATCGCAGGCTCGTCGACTGGGGCGCCGACGTCACGTTGGCAAACCCCGATGTTCTCACCGTGCCGTCGCCACTCACCGTGTTGGAACGAACAGCAGATCAGCGGCTCATCCTGGGCGATTCGACCGGCAACGTGACCATCATCGACTTGGTCGACACCGCCGAGCCCATCGTGATCGACCTGTTCGGCGTTGCGATAGCCGCCGCCGCCGAGTTGATCGACGGACGCATCGCAGTCGCCTCCGCAGACGGCAATGTCGACGTCTTCGACATCGACACCCCCGACCAACGCGTCACTCTGCCCCATAGCGCCGAGGTAACCGCAGTTGCGGCGATGGATGATGGCGGCGTCGCCACCGCCGCCATCGATGGCGTCATCCGCATCTGGGCAGCCGATGGCAGCGGTTCGCCACTTCTCATCGAGACGCTGAATTCACCCGCCACTGCACTGATCCAGCTGTCCAACAACAGCCTGGCCTTTGCTTCGGTCGACGGAAACTTGCAGGTGGTGCCGCTGCCCGCTGCTGCGCCTCTCGACGTCATCGAGTTCGAAGGCCACTTCGGCGCCATACGAGCCCTGTTCGAAGTCACCATGTCCGATGGCACATTGGCGCTTGCCTCCGGTGGCGACGACACCACCATCCGCCTGTGGGACCTTGCTACCCAGGCTCAGATACGAGTGCTCGAGGGCCACGGTGACATCATCAGCGCAATCGACGCGCTGCCCGATGGCCGTTTGGTGACCACCAGCGGCGATCGCACCGGTCGGGTATGGGATCTTTCGGTGGAACCGAGTCGCGCCGTCATCCCCCCTCACGAGCTCAACCTCTCTGCCATCCATGCCTGGAACAACGACCAGATCGTGACCGGGAGCATCGACGGAACGGTGGTGCTCGACAGCACGGCGGTCGACTCCGAGCCCCTCACCCTCACGAGACACACCGCCACGATCGTTGGCATCGATGTGCTCGACAACGGCGACATCGTCTCCCTCGACGCATCGAGCTTGTTGCGAATAAGTCAACCATCGGGCGACCCGAGCCGACTGGTCGAAATCGGGTTGACGCCGGGTGCAACCTCTCTCGACGTCGCCGAATCGCTGGGCATCGTCACCGGCCATGCCGACGGCACGGTCCGGCTACACGACTTCAGCGAAGAAGTCGCCGCAGTCGACGCCCACCAGAGTGGTGTCAACGACGTGACGATTCTGAGCAATGGCCTGGTCGCCTCGGCCGGCCAGGACATGACCGTGCGCATCACCGACTTCGCGAATCCCGATCAGCTTCAATCGTTCGAGCTGCACACGGCGCCGGTCGACGTGGTGATCGAAATGCCCGATGGGCGCATTGCGTCGGCGGGGAGCGACGGCATCTACCTCCACTCCGTCGACGGGTCGGCCCAGGACAGCGTCCGATTGAATGGGCAACGGTCTCGAACGCTCTCGCTGGTCGCACTGCCCGGGGACCGCCTGCTGTCGACCGGTGAAGATGGCCGTGTCCGATTGTGGGATCTGACACAGCCCGAGTCCGAGCCGATCACGCTGATCGACATCCCCGGTGTCGTGAACCCCTACCTCATTCAGGCCGACAACGGCCTTTTTGTCGCCGGTGCCGCCCGTGGTTATGTGGTATTTACACTGAGCTAGCCATCTGCCGAAGGAATTTCCATGTCTGCTCCGCTGATCGTGCTGTCTGGGCCACCCGGGTCGGGCAAGACAACCGTTGCTGCCCTGTTGGCCAAAGAGTTCGCCCGCAGCACCCATGTCGTGGGCGATCATTTCTTTCGCTACATCGTGGGCGGTTGGCAGGACCCATCGACCTCGCAGTCTCATGAACAGAATCAGATCGTCGTCGACATCACCACCCAAGCTGCGTGCAGCTACGCCGAAGCGGGATACACCACGATTCTCGACGGCATCTTCGGACCCTGGTTTCTCGAACGCATGCAAGCCATCATCGGCGATCGCGAAACGCACTACGTCGTGTTACGCGCCGATCTTTCGACGAGTATCGACCGAGCGGTGAATCGCTCCGAGACCCCTGCATCCGAAGCCATGGTGCGAACGATGCATGGGCACTTCGACCAGCTCGGACAATACGAGCCCCATGTGGTCGACACCACCACGCCCACACCGGCCCAGGTGACAGCCGACGTTCTGCAAATGATCACGACCGAGGCTTGCCGATTATCGTCCCCGCAGTGACATCTCCGAACATGAATCAGCTCGATTCCCGTCGCAGCTGGCTCATGGCGGCGGCCGCTGCGCTGTCGATGTTCACCGTTTTCGGCGTCGGCTACAGCTTCGGCGCATTTTTCGAGTCGATCACCACCGAGTTCGAATCGGGCAGTGGCGCTACTGCGGTGGTGTTCGGGATCACCATCAGTCTGAGCTTCCTGTTGGGCCCGTTCACGGGCGCGCTGGCCGACCGGGTTGGACCCAGACCAGTTGCATTGCTGGCTGCGGTATCGCTGGCTTTCGGCCTGATCGGCACCACCGTGGTGCCGTCGATCTGGCTGGCCTATGTCTGCTACGGACTGTTCGTTGGTCTGGCCATTGCCTGTGGTTATGTGCCCATGGTGGCCGTGGTCGGCAGCTGGTTCCAGGAGCAGCGAGCGCTTGCACTCGGTGCCTCGGTTGCCGGTATCGGCCTGGGCACCCTGGTGGCGTCGCCAGTCGCCGCCGCGTTGATCAACGCAACCAGTTGGCGCACCGCCTTTGTCGTGTTTGCGATTGTCGGCGGTGGCTCACTACTACTCGTTGCGCTCGTGATCACGCCCGGGCCTGCCTACGAACCGGCGCCGAAGCGTCAACCGCTGGGCGAACTCTGGCAACTCGACGATTTCCGCCTGCTCTACCTCGCCCTGATCGCCACCTCGTTCGGGTTGTTCGTGCCCGTCGTCTTCATCACCCCCTACGCCGAAGAGCAGGGCCATTCGAGCTTCGCCGCGGCATTACTCGTGGGGCTGATCGGCGGGGCCAGCATCGTTGGTCGCTTGGCGATCGGGAGCATCGCCAACCGCTATGGGGCCGCCCGCCTTTTTCGGATCTGTTTCCTGGCGATGTCGCTGAGCCAACTGATCTGGTTGTTCTCCGGCGGCGCCTACCCGGCGCTGGTGATCTTTGCCCTCATCTTCGGGACCGGCTACGGCGGCTTCATTGCCTTGAGCCCGGTGGTTGCCGCAGCCCGCTTCGGTATGAAGGGTTTGGGCGGCATTCTGGGCACCTGGTACAGCGCAGCCGCCTTTGGTTCATTCGGCGGGCCGCCCCTTGCGGGATGGCTCATCGACAGCTTCGATTATGTTGCCGCCATCTTGTTCGCTGCGGCTGCAGCGCTTGTTGGTTGGGCCCTGCTGTTGCCGCTCGCCGAGGTGAAGAAAAAGCCTGACCAAAGACCCCCACAACGACGCAAAGCGACCTAAGTTGTCCCGTTCCGATGGAGACGACTCGCACCCCCGAAGCACAAGCAGCCCGCCAGCCCGCCGCCAAGCAGCCCGCCGCCAAGCAGCAGAGTGTCATTCTGCGCTCCTGGCAACAGCAGGCGCTTCGTGCATTCATTGCCAACGAGGCATCGTCGTTTCTCACCGTCGCGTGTCCGGGTGCCGGCAAGACGTCGTTCGCGTTGGTTGCTGCTCGCCAGTGGTGTGCCGGGCAAGCTCGGCCGTTCGTGGTGGTCGTGCCCACGCAGCACCTCAAGAAACAATGGGCCGACGCTGCCCTGAAGTTCGGCTTCCATCTCGATCCGGCATGGTCGGCCAGCAACGGTGCGCCAGCTGTCGACATGCATGGTGTGGTCGTGACCTATGCCCAAGCGGCATCGTCGTCAGCCGAATTGGCCGCCTATTGCCGAGACGGCATCGTGGTGCTCGACGAAGTACACCACGCAGCCAGTGAGCGCAGCTGGGGCGATGGCGTCGAGCGAGCCTTTGCCGGAGCAGGCACTCGCCTACTACTGAGCGGCACGCCGTTTCGCACCGACGACAGCCCTATCCCGTTCGTGCGGTATTCATGGGGCGACTATGGCGACGCCGAGGCCGACTACGAATACGGCTACGGCGAAGCACTCAAGGACGGCGGCGTGGTGCGCCCCGTGTACTTCCCCCGCTTCGACGGTCACATGGAATGGATCAACACCGAGGGCACGCTGATCGAGGCCACCTTCGAAGACGAGATCGCCAGCAACGAGTGGGGCGCTCGCCTCCGCACTGCATTGAGCCCAGACGGCGAATGGATTCGCGCGGTGCTCGATCAAGCGCACCGCAAACTCACCACCATTCGCGAGACCCACGCCAATGCGGGTGGGCTGATCATCGCCACCGATCATGAGCACGCACGCTCGATCTGCGACCTGCTCGAACGTCGCCATGGCGTGACCGCCCGTATTGCGCTGTCCGATGATCCCCGGGCAAGCGATGTCATCGACGCGTTCGCCACGAGCGACGATCAATGGGTGGTGGCGGTACGCATGATCAGCGAAGGGGTCGATATCCCCCGGCTGCGGGTAGCGGTGTTTGCCACCACCACCACAACGGCCATGTTCTTTCGCCAAGCTGTGGGGCGTATTGCGCGCTGGACCACCGGCATCCGGGATCAAAAGGCGTACATGTATCTGCCCGACGATCTTCGCTTGCGGTCCCATGCGGTGAACATCGCCGAGCAGCGCCGCCACAGCATCGAACTGCGCAAGGAACGCGCCGGAGACGAAGGCTTCGACGAAGTCGCCCAAGATCGCGGCGGCGACGAGCAGATGTCGCTGTTCGAGGCCTTGTCGTCCACCGCGATCGATGCCGAGTCCACCACGCCAGCCGATGGCATCGACCCCGACGAGAAGATGGTGGTGCTGCCCGACGATCTCGAAGGCTTTCCCGTTGACCTGCCGCCCCCTCCCCCGCTACCCGGGCGTGAGCAGGTTCACGTCAGCGATCCATGGGGGGCCCCGGTCGTGGCCGAGGAAACCGGCAAGTCACGAGCTCAGATAAAGAGCGACCTGCGCGACAAGAACTCGGACCGAGTCCGAGAGATCGTCGGCCGAACCGGGTTGGGCTACCCCGAGGTCAATATGCGCTTGAACAGAGAGTCGGGTGTCGACCGGATCAACCAGGCCACGATCTCGGCGCTGACGCGCCGCTTGGCCGTGGCTGACCGTTGGATCGAAACCGTACGCCCGGGTTGACGCCGCGATGCGTCAACCCGAGCATCGGCTGACTCTAGAAACCGATGTCTTCGAGTGAAATATTGCACTCGCTGACACTGGCGAACAGCGACTCACCCATGGCTGCATCGGCGGCTTCACCAATGCGGGCTGCATCGGCGCTGTTCATGAACTGCGCTGCCAATGAGTCGCGCATGGCGTCGCCGTCCATGTTGTCGAGCAGACATGTGGCAGCATCTTCGCTGATGCCTTCTCCGACGATGGCGTCGACCATGAAGTCGTCGAGGCCGCAATTGAGCATGCCCTCGGCCATCGATCGAGCGTCGTCGACCGGCAGTTCGACATCGTCGGGTTCTTGGCCGTCATTGATGGTGTCGACGGTCAGTCCATACTCGATTGCTGACGATGTGGGGCGCGGTCCCTAATCACCGTAATCGTTCTGCGTCTCGTCTATTTCGGGGGCTTGACCAGCTCCGGGTTTAACTTTTCTGAGACATATGTCACGAGATGTGTTACATATCTCTAGGAAAATGTGCGCGACTTTTCACTTCTGTGATGCGTCTACAGCTCGGGGAGAGGCTCGATCGATGTCTGACCACGTGTTGCGCTAACCCCACATCCATCAGTGAAAGAAGGATTATGGCAACGCCCACAGGTTCTGGCGGCGATGCGGACGAGACCGCTCGTTCGGCTCGTCGCTCAAGGAAAGGCCTGGCAGGCACTACATCTGCCGCAGCCGGCGCGATGGCCGACCGAGGTAAAGGTATTGCTGGAAAATCTGCCACTGCAGTAGGTGCCACCGGCGCCGCGACCGGCGCTGGTCTCGCAGCGTCGTCGGGTAAGGGAGGCTGGAAAGCCTTTGTCCCTCCCAATGCTCGAGGGAAGTTCCCGTGGAAGTGGCGATGGCTCGGCGTGCCGTTGCTATGTGCGGCCTGCATTGGTGCCGGCATATGGGCATGGACTCACATGGAGGACCAACTCGGTGAACGAGCACTCGTGCACCTGGCGTGCGAAGGGGTCGACATACCCGAGGACCAGCTCGACTGGAGCTATCGCAGCGTGACCGTGAGTGGCGACGTCAATGGCGAGTTGCCTGCAGGTGTCACCGCTGATCAGGTCGAGCGCATCATCGATGACGGCTCCGACAACACCGAGTGTCTCGCGGACTCGGGCATCGATGCCAGCGACGACCCCGGCGTCTACAACGTGAACGTGGCAGCAGCTGCCGGGGCCGCCCTGGCCGCCATCCCCGATACTCCGGATCCAACACCGGTTCCCACTGTCGAGCCGACGGCTGTTCCCACTGCCGAACCAACGGCCACGCCAGAGCCGGAACCAACCGCGACACCGGAGCCCGAACCAACCGCGACGCCCGAGCCGGTGCCCGACGCTGAGCTCGATGCAACCGCGTCGTTCGATGGTCAGATCATCACCCTGGCCGGCCTGGTCGGAAGCGAAGCCCAACGAGACCAATTGGTTGCTGCTGCCGTGGCGGCTGTTGGTGCCGACAACGTGATCGATGAACTCACCGTCGACCCGGGTGATCCCACCAACGGCAGCGCTGCTCGCGTCGACGACTTGTCGTCGCTCATTGCGAACTACGGAAGCGCAAACGTTGTCTCCGGCTCCGCCTCGATATCCGAGGATGCCACCACCTACGAATTCACCGCTCCCAGCGACGAAGCGCGAGATGCGCTGACGCTGCCGGGTGAAGGAACCGTCAGCGTGCCCGAGGCCGCCACTCCAGCTTTCACCGGCTGACCATCATCGCAGTCCCATTCCACCAACCGCTCATCGCTCACCGCTCCGTCTGAAAGGACAAACTCACCCATGTGGTACTTCCTCCGAGAATTCAAGATCCCCTTCATCATCGCCGCATTGCTCGGCCTCTTCCTTGGCTGGCTGCTGTGGCGCTGGCGTCGACGGAAGGTCGACGTCGCCAACTACGACCGGCTGGTCAAGGCCGAGTCCGGCTACAAGAGCGAGATCAGCTCGCTGACGTCGCGACATGGCCAACTGGAAGCCGACCTGGCCGAACGAGACGGCCGCATCGGCACCCTCCAGAGCGAGACGACGAGACTGGCGGCGTTCCAAACGAACTTCGACGACTCCGAGCAGGCTCGTGCCCAGCTACAGGCCAACTTCGATGCATCCGAAAAAGCTCGGGGCCAGTTGCAGACCAACCTCGACACATCCGAGCAAGCCCGTGCCCAGCTACAGGCCAACTTGGATACTTCCGAGCAAGCCCGTGCCCAATTGCAGACCAACTTGGATGCTTCCGAACAAGCACGTACCCAGCTACAGAGCGACGTCGACGCGGCTGCTGGTGAGCAGCAGCAGTTGCGCCAGTCACTTGTGGCAGCTCAGGGTGCTTCGCTCGACGAAGACACCGCCAAGATCGGGACGCTCGAAGCCAGTTTGGCTGCCGCAGCGGCCGGTGTTGCTGCGGGCAAGCTGAGTCAGGGCAAGCTCGAGAAGGAAAGCGAGTCGTTGAATGCCGAGTTGGCTTCGACGAAGTCTCGGTTGGCCGATCTCGAGGGTCGTCTCAAGGACGCCGAGGCCGAACGAGCCGAACTGCAGGCGGCCACCGCTGCTGGCGCAGAAGCGCAAGAACTCACTCAGGTACTGCGCAACCAGCTCGGGACCGCCAACGATCGGGTTGCGACCCTCGAAGGTCAACTCGGAACCGCAGCGGATCGAACCGCTGAACTCGAAGGTGCAGTTGCATCAGCACAATCCGACGCCGACACACGACAGAACCGCATCGCCGAACTCGAAACCGAACTCGGCTCCACCGGCAGCCGCATCGCTGAACTCGAAGCCGAACTCGGCTCGGCGAGATCCGATGGCGCTTCGCGAGTGCAGTCGCTGCAGTCGCAACTCGACGAGGCAGGCAACGTCCAGGCCGACCTGGCATCTGCACAATCGGACCTGACCGCTCGTCAGGCCCGAATTGCCGACCTCGAGGGTGAACTGAGCGCCGCAGAGGATCGCAAGGTTCGACTCGAGCAGGCAGTCGAAGCCGCCAACTCCGACAAAGCTGCCCGGGTGCAAGCCCTGCAGGCCGAGCTCGAAGCGGCCAACAACCGTGCCGCACAGCTCGATCAAGCAGCAGCAGCCGCCAACTCCGACAACGCCGCCAAGATCAAGGCCCTGCAAGACCAGCTGGATGCGGCCAACAACCGTGCCGCACAGCTCGATCAAGCAGCAGCAGCCGCCAACTCCGACAACGCCGCGAGACTGCAGGCGCTCGAGGCCGAGCTCGAAGCGACCAAGACTCGCACTGCTCGCCTGGAACAGGAAGCGGGAACCGCCAACGCGAATCACGCAGCGAAGGTGCAAGCACTTCAGACCGAACTCGACGCAGCAAGTCGACGTCGCACTGCTGCCGAAGCTCAGGTCAGCAGCCTGACCAGCCAGATCGAGCGCGACGGTTCAAAGGACCGTCTCGCTGCGGTCGAGGCAGCCCTTGCGGCCAGCCAGGCCCGAGCACGCGGTTTCGGCGACGAGTCCGCACAGCGGGCTGCTCGCATTCGCGAACTCGAAGCCGAATTGGCCAAGGCCAAGGCAGTTCCGGCGCCAGCGCCGGCACCCAAGCCGGCACCAAAGCCGGCTGCGTCGGCTCCGGTCACCACGTTGGCTGGACTGTCTTCGGGCGGTTGGCAACAGGGCACGACCAAGCTGGGAACCCCTGGCGCAAACCACTCCGATGACCTGAAAGAGATCAGCGGCATCGGGCCCAAGATGGAGGAACTGCTGAACAGCTTCGGCATCAAGTCATGGGAACAGCTCGCCGCCTTCACCAAGACCGAGGTCGGCACCGTCGACGCTGCACTCGAAGACTTCCCCGGCCGCATCGAGCGCGACGAGTGGGTCGAACAGGCACGAGCATTCATCAAGAACGGCCACCAGCCCGTCGAACGTGAACGCAAGGATCGCAGTGGTCGCACCATAGTGACCGAGTGGTCCAAGGGCTCGACGAAACTCGGCACACCCGGCGCAGGGCACACCGATGACCTCAAGGTCGTCAACGGCATCGGCCCCAAGATGGAATCGGTGTTGGGTGACTTCGGTATCACCTCGTGGGAGCAGCTCGCTGCGTTCACCCAAGCAGACATCGACAAGGTCACCGAAGCGCTCGCCACGTTCCCCGGACGTATCGACCGCGACGAATGGGTGGCGCAGGCCAAGGACCTGGTCAAGCGATTCCCGTTGACCGATCCGTACCACCGGCCCACCCGCGAGACCTATCTCAACAATTCCGACGACGAGGATCCCTGGAGCTAGATCGGGGCTGGAGCTAGATCGGGGCTGGAGCTTCGCAACCAGGAACCGTCGCAGAACGATGTTCTGCGTCGGTTCTTGCCGTTTTAGACGTGCCCGGTGAGTGCGATCAACCGGTCATCACCACCCAGGTAATCGCCTTCATGCAGGCGGTGCCGTACCGTCGTGTCATGACCGAAGTGCTGACCCACGATCAATTCGGGGACGCTCTGCGTTTCTGGCGCGGGCGCCGTAGCCACAGTCAACTCAATCTGGCGAGCGCTGCAGGTGTGTCTCAGCGCCATATCTCGTTTCTCGAGACCGGCCGGTCTCGACCCAGTCGTGAGATGGTGATGCATCTCGGCTTGGTGTTGGACATGACGTTGCGCGACCGCAATGCCATGTTGATCGCAGCTGGCTTCGCGCCGGTGTTCCCCGAGCGCAGCATCGATGACCCCGCGCTGGCCGACATTCGGCGAGCCCTCGATACCATGCTCGAGGCCCATGACCCGTTTCCTGCGTACGTAGTGGATCGTCACTGGAATCTGGTGATGGCGAACCAGGCTGCTGGGCAGCTGATCGCGGCACTACCGCCGGCCGCTCACGAGCACGCCACCAATATGGCGCACTTGGTGCTGCATCCGAATGGACTTCGCACGGTGGCCCGGAATTGGGATGCCATCGCTGCATCTGCGTTGCTTCGTCTCGAACGCGAGGCCGACGAGTCGCCGGCCGATAGTGAGTTCACTGCGCTACTCGATCTTGTTCGCAGCTATCCCGGTCTGCCTAGCGACCGGGCGCTGTCACGCGTGCCCAGCGCGCATGAACTGCTGCTTCCGGTCGAGGTGACACTGGGCGACCAAGAGCTGTCCCTCTTCACCACGATCGCCACGCTGGGGTCTCCGGCGGATATCACGTTGCAGGAGCTGAAACTCGAGACGCTCTTGCCGGCCGACAGAGTAACCGAGACTGCGCTGTACGCCATGCGAGACAGTGCTGCCTGCTGAACAACGACCGTGAACGGATGGTCGCCATCGACTGTGTTTCACTTGTGCAGTGATACGAGCATCGGCCGCACTAATTCTTGCAGCACTTCTGGCAGCGGCCTGCGGTAGTTCGCCACCAACTCCAGTCGAGGGCGTGACCGTCGCCGACGGCTTCCGGGCCGAGTTGTGGGCCTCGGGCTTCGATGGGCCCACCCAGATGGTCTTCGCTCCGAGTGGCGATCTGCTGATCGCCGAGCTCAACGGCGGCGAGAACGAGGAACTCGGCAGCGTTGTGCGTGTGTCAGCAGACGACCTCGACGACCGAGTTGTGCTGCAAACCGGGCTCGACAAACCTACCGGTATTGCTGTCGCCGGTGATCTGTTGTGGATCATGGAGCGTCAACGTTTGTCGGTGACCACGTTGGAACCCGACGCAGCCCGAGAAGTCGTGCTCGACAATATGCCGTTCAACGGCCGATCTCAGGGCACGCTGACCGTCACCCCCGATGGCAGGCTGATCTTTGACACGTCGGGGTCGAAACGCGGCCCGGATCGGGTCGATGGGTCGGGCACGCTGTTTGCGATCGAGGACGCAGCGCAGGGGGCGGGGGAAACAACGGTGATTGCGACGGGCTTCAAGCACGCCTATGCGCATGTGGTCGACGAGTCCGGACAGCTCTGGTCGGTCGAGATGACCGACGGTGTCTTCGACGACGAGCGGGCATCGGACGAACTGCTGGCCATCGACCCGGGCGACGATGCCGGCTGGCCGCAGTGTGTCGACGACAATCGCCCGGTCGTCGAGTTCGGCGGAACCGGGGAACTCTGCCGAGCATCGCCCCGGTCACACGCACTGTTCGGCACCGGGGCGACCCCGACGTCGCTGGTGGTTGCACCGTGGGACTCCGATTCGTTCATCGTTGCTCTGTGGGTGTCCGGCCAGGTGGTGACGGTTCCGGTCAGCGCGTCGCCCGACGGGCCGCACGAGCCGGAGCTGTTCATCGAAGGCATCGAGACGCCCCAACATCTGCTCGTCGACGGCGACGGTGTGCTGCTCTCCGAGCATGAAAGCGGACGGATCATCCGCATATCCGCCACCTGACGGCGAAACGCTAGGTTCGTGTGCATGCAAGTAACGACCTCGATCACGACCGATGACCTGGCGTCCATTCCTGCGGTATCGGCAGCGTGTGAGGCTGCCGGGTTCGACAGCGTGTCCACCGGGGCCGCCGACGAAGAGACCGACCGGGCGTTCGAGTTCATTCGCAAGCGGGTGGGCTTCTACGGCTCGACACCGTCGCGCTCGACGCGCGCACGCCGGCCGTGACGAACAGCGCGGTTCAAGCGCTGTAGCAAAGTGGCTAGCTCTGTTTGACGGCAGTGACCTTGACTTCGGCTCGGCCGGCGGGAATAGCCAGCTCGGTGCAGCCAATGGCGGTCCACGCCGGCCATGGTTCGGTCATGGTGGCGTCGCGGGCTTTCATGAACGCACCCAGCGTCTCGCTCATGTTCACATGGAACGAGGTCATCTCGACCACATCGCCAAGCGAGTAGCCAGCCGCGTCGAGCACGCTGGCCAGGCTGTCGAACGCGCTGGCGAACTCATCGTCGAGTGATTCACCAGTGCCGATCACACCCGACACGTACAACGTGTTGCCGACGCGATATGCCGGTGCGAAATGGAACCGGTCATAGCTCGCTTGGGAATCTTCGGGGATAACGGGGCCGCGTTCATTCATGGCCAGAACCTAGTACCTGGACCATTCGGTGAGGGGCGTGGTGGCATCACGGTCTACGGTGCGCTCTATGCAGACCATGAACTTCCCCGATGGCTGAGTGGGCGAACTGGTCGGGACGCCAGACCGACTCACCGCAGTTGATCGAGAGTCCCGACACCGAGCAGGCGCTCGTCGCAGCGGTCGCCAAGGCGGCCGAGAGCCAGCTGCCGATTCGAGCTGTGGGAGCATCTCACTCGCACTCTCGGATTGCTGCGACCAATGGACTGCTGGTCACACTCGATGAGTGGCAAGGCCTCGAATCGGTCGATGACGAGAACGAGACGGCAACGATCCGGTCGGGCTCACGCATTCATCAGCTGGGCCCGCTTCTTCACGAGCATGGTCTGGCGCTCAAGAATCAGGGCGATATCGATCGCCAGAGCGTTGCCGGCGCCACGAGCACCGGCACCCATGGCACCGGACCGTCGCTACAGAATCTGTCGTGTTCGGTACTCGGCGCTCGGGTCGTGCTGGCCTCGGGCGACGTCGTCGACTGCTCCCCCACCAAGGCACCAGAGTTGTTCGAGTTGGCGCGGCATTCTCTGGGCGCTGTTGGGTTACTCAGCACGCTCACCGTCCAGTTGCGACCGGCGTATCGGCTGCATGAAACGCTGTGGAAGGAGGACCCCGATTCGGTGTTTGCCCGGATCGACGAGCTGACCTCCGCTACCCGCCACTTCGAGTTCTTCTGGATGCCACAGTCCGACGCGTGCGCGTGTAAGTCGCTGGCCGAGACCGACGCACCGGTTGATGACATGGCCGACACCAAACTCGAACGCGTTGGCTGGAGCCACGACATCATCTCGTCGACCCGCAACGATCTGCATACCGAGATGGAGTACTCGGTGCCAGCCGAGGCCGGGCCGGCATGCTTCCACGAAGTCCGTCAGATGATCTTGCGAGACTTTCCCGACCTGCAATGGCCGCTCGAATATCGCACGGTGGCCCCCGACGATCTGTGGATCAGCGCTGCCAACGGACGACCCACGGTCACCATCTCGGCCCATCAGGACATCTCGCTCGACGACCGGCCGCTCTTCGAAGCCTGCGAAGCGATCTTCCGCCGTTACGACGGTCGCCCCCACTGGGGTAAGCAGCATTACCAAAGCGGCGCCGAACTGGCCGAGCTGTACCCCCGCTACCCGGACTGGTGGGCGGCTCGCGATACGTTCGACCCCCACGGATTGTTCGTCACCGACTACCTCGCCACCCTGCGCCCCGGGCCGAGATGACCCAGAACGACCCCGAGAACCCGACCCCGCCGATCACCAAGATCTTCGTCGCCCACGATGATCTGGGATACGCCCCACTCGTCGAGCGGGTTGCGGACTTGTTCTCGAAAGATGCGGAAGTGACCTCGGCCTGAACAGTCTGCCGGCTAGCTGTGCCATTCATTCGGGTTGTCTTGCGTCCAACGGCGGCCCGCTACCACTCGCTGGCAACGGCGCCACCAAACGAAGACCAAGACCGAGTGTCGTTGCTAAACCCATCCGAGCGCAGCGAGTACCCGGTGGTAGTCCGCTATTTCGATGTCCTGTGATCGGGTTGGACCGAGCTGCTCGGCCACCATGCGAAACAGCAGCGCTCGGGCAAGTGCATCGTCGTCGTTGGCGATGAGCCGGGTGAGCGTGGGTTCGCCGTCGTGCCACAGCAGATTGTCGGCCACAACGATTGCTGATGCGTACCGCTTGGGCCTGATGTAGGGCGAAAAGTCCAACACCACCGGAGTCCCCAACGGGTCGACGAATACGTTCCCTGACAAGTCGCCGTGCACGACGGCCGGCGTCCCATGGTCGCTCGACATGCGGGTTCGAAAGTTGGCGGCGATGGCCGCTGCTTCTGTGCTCAGGGCCACCGTCTCCTCGCTCCATACGTACCGGTCCGCTCGGGCCCAACGATCCTGGCGTTGCGTCACGACCGATGAGTCGCCGCAGTTTGCCTCGGTCAAAACGTCGGACAGAGCTTCACCCACCCGCACGATCGTTGAGGGATCGTGTCGAAGTGAACTGAGCCCGGGGATGAACTCGGTGGCAATCCATCCGTCGACCACATAATCGCCGTTACTGCTCGCCAGAGGTCGGGGCAACCGGAATTCGCTGCTCAACGGCACATCTGCGAGCAAGGCCTGGGACCACGCCGAACATTCTGGCCCCTGCACTCGTTTCAGCACGACCCCTTCGCACACAAGTGAAAGCTCCTCGCCGCCGGCGAGCTCGCGCAAGTCGGTTCCCCCGAGTCCAAAGCCAACAAGTACTCCACGGCTCGGCGTTCGCTCATTCTCTGTCACCAGACAAGAATGACATGGGGCCAACGTGTGTCGCCGCGACTTTCAGTAGCGCAGCGGGAGCCACCGGCTGGCGTGTGCTTTGTTCAGGGCATGAGTGCGTGCACCGGTAGCGTCACGATGCCCGATGCGCCCAGCGTGCGCAGGTCGGCGAGTTGTGTCCACATTTCCGATGTCTTGACCACGACATGCACGGCTACCAGGTCGTCGTGTCCGTCGAGCGGCAACACGGTTGGCGACTCGAGGCCGACGAACGCCTGACCCAGGTTTGCCACCTGATCGGTCGGCAGGTGGAAGATCAGATACTGCGCCTTTCGACCTTCGACCGCTGCTTGGATGCGCTCGGTGACCCACTTGATATCTGCGGTCACGTCAGGATTCCAGGCCAAGATGGCCTGGCAACTGGCCATGACTTCCATGGCATGAAGATTGTTCAGCGCCAGACTGTTCCCGGTCTGGCGCAGGTCGACAATGGCATCGGCCAGACCCAGGGCACACACGCCTTCGAGCGATCCGCCCATGGACACGACGTTGGCCTGCACACCTTGATCGCTGAACCACTGCCGAGTGGTCTTTGGCAGGTGCGTGGCCACGGTCTTGCCCGCCAGATCGGCTGGCGAGGTGAACCCGCTGTTGTCGCGGCAGGCAATGATCAGGTCGGACTTGGAATAGCCGAGCGGGATCGACGGGTAGTCGGCGACGCCCGCTTCCATGGCGGTGTCGGTCGAGATGAACGCAGCGGCAATACGGCCCGCCTGCAACCAGGCAGCGGCGTCGCGCGGGCGCATCTCCAGAAATCGGATGCGTGACTCGGTGTCGACAGTCGAGGCACTGCCGCTGGTGCGGGCGTTGATACCCGCCAGACCCATGAGATCCACAGCGCCATCGCGCAGGCGCCCCTTGGAAGGGATGGCAACAATGATGTCGCTCATCGCCGAGCCTCCAACGCTTCGAGTACGTCGGTGAACGCGACATCGGCGGTCACCAGTCCGACCATCAGGTGATACAGCAGGTCGGCGCATTCTTCGGCGACGCGATCCTTGGCGATATCGATGCGGGCAAGTTCGAGGGTGACCTCGTGGGCCTCTTCGACGATCTTGCGCTGCAGCAGTTCGGTGTTCTGCAGCAGACGGGCGGAATAGGAATCCTCGGCCGACGCATTTTTGCGGGCCACAATGGTGGCTTCGAGCTCTAGCAGTGTGTCTTGCACCGAGAGAGCCTATCGGCGCGAGGCCGAGCGCACGGGGTCGTTTGCGTCGTCCACCTGATCAGCGATGGTGTCTTGGCGTGGTCTGCGTGACCCCGGCTTCAGATGCGGCCGGTCGAGCCCCCAACTCACGACGATGAACGCCACCATGACCGCACCCGCCATCATCCACGCCGGCCCGGCACCCCATGCATCGAAGACCACCGGAGCCGAAAACGCACCCACTGCCGATGCGGCCGAACCGGCTGCTTCGGCCAGGCCTTGCGCCGACGCCGCATCTTGGTCTGCAGTCACATCGGCGATCCCGGCCTGGGTGGCCGGGTTGAGCATGGCTTCCATGATGCCGTGGACCCCCGCCACCACGATGATGACCCAGAGAAACGGCGTATAGCCATAGGTCATCATCAGCACGGCGCTGATCAGCGCCGGCGCCAGCGACATCCAACGCGATCCGAAGCGGTCGGTCATGCGCCCGGCAGGCTTGGCGATGATCATCATCGGCAGAGCGAAGGCGGTGAGCGAAAAGGCGATGAGGCGCGTCGATGCGCCCAGGTCGTCGAGATGAGTCGCCCACAGCGGTTCGAATACGCCGATCGAATACCGGAACGAGATCACGACCAACACGGCGGCGATCACCCGCCGGTCCACGATGAGCCGTCGCAGTACTCGACGGTCAGCTGTCGTGATCTCGGCGTCCCGCGGCGATTCGGGCATTTCCAGTCGAGCAACAGCGAAGAGCGACAGAAGCGTGGTCACACCGAAGACGAAGAACGGCAAACGCACATCGGCCACTTCGGTCAGCAGCGCACCGATCGGCGGGCCGAAGACGAACCCGAACAGATAGGCGGCGTAGAAGGCGCCCAGCTTCTCGCCCTGATCATCTTTGGACGTCAGCACGATCGCTCGCCGAGCAGGAGGCACCAGAACACCAACGCCTGCGCCGAGTAACGAGCGGGCAGCCACGAACTGCCAGAGCTCGGTGGCAAACCCAAACCACAGCAGGCCGATCCCTGCTGCGACCACGCCGGAACGCAATAGCAAGGCGGCATGGCCGCGGTCGGCGAATCGAGAGAGCCACAGCTGCGCGATCAACGCAGTAACAAACGAGGAACCTGAGATCAGCCCCAGACCCTGGGTCGACAGGTCATAGCGTGTCTCGAGCTCGGCCAACAGCGCGAACACCGAGCTGACTCCCGCCATTGTCACCGCAGCGGTGATGTACAGCCCTCGTAGTCCACGCATCGCCAGCAAGTCTCACACACGATGCCGCTTCGAACCGCTACCGCTCGCCGAGATACAACCGCTGATTGCGTTTGTATGAACAACGCCGATTGCGGCCGTACCCGGCCCGCGCTGCGCGGTGGAGAGCGACTAGGTTCGGCCTATGCCCAACGTTGATCAGAACCTGCTGAGCCAGATCGAATACCGCAACATCGGCCCGACCCGAGGCGGTCGAGTCGTTGCCGTTGCTGCTGATCCCGACGACCAGGCCACCTTCTACTTCGGTGGCTGCGCGGGTGGCGTGTGGAAGTCAGAAGATGCCGGTCTGTACTGGGAGAACGTCAGCGACGGTTTCTTCAAGACGGCGTCGGTCGGCGCGCTTGCGGTGGCGCCGTCTGATGGCAACGTGGTCTACGCCGGTATGGGCGAAGCCACGATTCGCATCGACGTCACCCACGGCGACGGGGTGTACAAGTCGACCGATGCCGGGCGCACCTGGCAGCACATGGGTCTGGTCGAATCCCGACATATCGGCGAGATCGTCGTGCACCCGACCAATCCCGACACCGTGTACGTCGCTGCGCTTGGCCACTCGGCCAAGAACAACCCCGAGCGAGGCCTGTATCGCTCAACCAACGGCGGCCAGGACTGGGAGCTGGTTCTGCATGTCAGCGATCGCGCCGGCGCCATCGATGTCACCCTCGATCCCCACAACCCGCGCATCCTGCTGGCCACCACCTGGCAGGCTCGTCGCAACTTCTGGTCGATCAACTCCGGCGGTCCCGACTGCGGCATCTGGCGTTCGAAAGACGGCGGCGACACGTGGACCGACATCAGCACCAACAAGGGCCTACCCGACGGCACCTTGGGCAAGATCGGTGTGACCCTGTCGCCTGCCAAAGCGGGTCGTGCCTGGGCACTGGTCGAAGCCGAGTTCCGCAAGCGCGGCCTGTACCGCACCGACGACTACGGCGATACGTGGGAAAAGGTCTCGTCGAATCCCGACCTGGCATGGCGGCCCTGGTATTACATGCACGTCATCGCGCATCCGACCGAAGAGAACACGGTGTTCATCATGAACGCCAATGCGTGGAAGTCGGTCGACGGCGGCAAGAACTTCGACGAGTTCCACACACCCCACGGCGACAACCATGCGCTGTGGATCGACCCGGCCAACCCGCAGCGCATGATCGGCTGCGACGACGGCGGGGCCTGGGTGTCGCTGAACGCCGGCGACTCGTGGTCATCGATCTACAACCAGCTCACCGCGCAGTTCTACCACGTGGCAGTCGACGACCAATTTCCTTACATGGTCTATGGCAGCCAACAGGACAACTCCTCGATTGCGGTACCCAGTGCCACCGGCGTGGGCGCCATCAACTGGGCCGATTGCTATCCCCCCGGTACCGCCGAGAGCGGCTATGTGGCACCCAAGCCGGGCGATCCCGACATCGTGTACGTCGGTGCGATCGGCAGCTCGCCCGGCGCCGGCGATGCGCTGCAGCGCTATGACCACAAGACCAAGCAGATCCAACTGGTCAGTGTCTGGCCCGAGGCCTATCACGACGGCAACACCAGCGAGGTCCGCTTCCAGTGGACCTACCCCATCGTGTTCTCACCGCACGACAACAAGACGCTCTATGCCTGCGGTAACAAGGTGTTCAAGACCACCAACGAGGGTCACAGCTGGGACGCCATCAGCCCCGACCTGACCCGAGCTGATCCCAAGACCATGGGCGTGTCCGGGCCGCTCACCATGGACACTGCCGGCGCCGAGATGTACGCCACGATCTTCTCGTTCATGGCATCGAAGCACCGCCCGGGCGTACTCATGGCCGGCTCCGACGACGGCCTGGTGCACGTCAGCATGAACGACGGCAAGACGTGGAAAGACGTAACGCCCAAGGGCATGAAGAAGTGGTCACAAGTGACCATGATCGCCGAGTCCGAGCACAAGAAGGGCACCGTCTACATGTCGGTCGCCCGCCACAAAGAAGGCGACTACGCGCCCTACATCTACAAGACCACCGACTGGGGCAAGAGCTGGAAGAAGATCACCCGCGGCCTGCCCGCCGACGACTTCGTTCGGGTGGTGCGCGAAGATCCCAACCGCGCCGGACTGCTCTACGCCGGCACCGAGCTCGGCTTGTACGCGTCGTTCGACGACGGTGCCAGCTGGCAGTCCATCCAGGCCAACCTGCCGGTCTGCCCGGTCTATGACCTGGTCATCAAGGACACCGACATGGTGGTGGCAACTCACGGCCGTTCGTTCTGGATTCTCGATGACCTGACCCAGCTACACCAGCTGTACGACGATCTGGGCAAGGCCAAGAACTACCTGTTCGCTCCCCGTGACACCGTGCGTGCACCCGACCATCTCTTCGCTGGTTTCTGGGGAGCAGTCGGGGGCAAGAGCTACCACGTGACCATCGGCCAGAACGCCACGTTCTACCTCGACGAAGACGACCAGGGCCACAAGACCAAGCGCGTCATCGACGCCGGCGACGATCTACCACGAGGCGTGCGCTTCACCTATCTACTCGACCAGGCTGTGCTCGACGCGGCCCCCAACGGCGAGGCCACGCTCACCATCCTCGATGCCAAGGGAGACGTGGTCGACTCGTTCTCCAGTGTCATGCCCGAAGACAGAAAGGACCGCTTCGGTCAATACATCAGCGCCACGCCAGGCATGAACAGCTTCTGGTGGTCCATGCATCACCGATTGGGCGAGAAAATGGTCGACACCGATTTCCACAACCGCCCCGATGGCCCCCTGGCTCTACCCGGTGCCTATACCGCTCGCCTCCGCGTCGGCGACTGGTCCATGGAACAGCCCTTCAACCTGGTCAAGGACCCTCGAGTCAAGACCAGCCAGCGCGACCTCAAAGCTCAGTTCGATCTGATGTCAGACATTCAAGCCAAGCTCAACGAGATCGTGGTTGGCGTGAACGCCAGCCGGGCCATCAAAAAGCGCATGGCCGACTGGACCGGCCGACTCGCCGACAACGACGAGGCCGAGAAGGTGCTGGCCGCCATGGCTCGTCTCGAGAAGAAGCTCGACACGGTCGAGGGCAAACTGGTGCAGAAGGAACTGACCTCGTTTGGCGACGGCCTGAACTATCGCGAGATGCTGTTCGAGAAAATGAGTGGCCTGCCGCCGGTCGTGCGCAGCGCCGACGCCAAGCCCACCCAACAGTCCCACGACGTATTCGAAAAACTCAGCGGCCAGGCCGACGAGCAGTTGGCAGCATTGCAGGCTCTGGTCGATGGTGATCTCGCCAAGATCAACACGCAACTTTCGGACCTGGGCGTCGGAGTCGTCGCCGGCTGACAAAGCCGATTTACGACGCAGTTGTCTTCGGACACGCGTCGGGAGGAAGTTTGGACATCTTGTTGGCGATCGCTGTGCTGTTCGCCGTCTATGTGTCATTCACGATCTCGGCTTCCGCCGGTCTCGGGGGCTCGCTGCTCATGGTGCCCACGCTGGCGCTCTTCCTTGGCACCAAGGAAGGCGTGGCGTTGGCGTCATTGCTGTTGGCCACCAACAATGTGATGAAGATCATCGCGTACCGCAAGACGCTGCCGCTTCGCAAGGCGGCCATGATCGTGGTCGCCATCATGGTCGGTGCCGGTCTGGGCGCGCTTGCGCTGGTGAACGCTCCAGACACCGCAGTAGCCATCGCGGTGCTGTGCATGTTCGCCATCACGATCTTGACCGAGCGTTACGAGGTCAAACCGGTGCGAAAGAAGTTCGCTCCCCTGCTGGCGTTCGTGTCTGGTCTCTCGAGCGGCGGCTTCGGCACGTCGGGCCCCCTCAAAGGCGTAGCAATACGCAACCTGGACCTCGACCGGCGTCACTTCGTGGGTGCCGCATCGTTGGCATCTTTTGCAGGTGATGCCATCAAGTCGACCATCTTCGCCGAAGCCGACCTGCTCGGCCGAAGCGCCTGGCTCACCTGCCTGGCCGCCATCCCGCTGATGGCACTGGGCACATGGACCGGCTCCAGACTCAACGCCAGACTCGGCGAACAAACCTTCGCCTGGCTCTTCTGGACCGTCATGTTCGGCTATTCGATCCGCATCATCGTGCAGCTGCTGTGATGCACCGCTCCGCTCGGGCCGACGTTCGTCGGACATGCCCCCTCCCGGTGCGGGTTCGTTATTCGTTGCCGGTGCGCGTTGGCTTCTCGATGTATCGTCGGCTAGTGGAATTGGATGCCTTCATCAGCCGCGAGGAGCTTGTTGCGAGCCTCAAGAGCGGGCGACTCGACGTTCTCGCCGAACGGGGACTCTCGGTCGAGTCCGATGGCGATGTCATCGATGAACCGAGTCTGGTTGGGCCAGATGGCCAGCTGGTAGAGACCTGGCGCACGGACTATCCATATGACGAACTACTCGATCGGCCCAGCTATGAGAGCGAGAAGCGATTTCTGCAGATCGAACTACTCAAAGCCCAAGACTGGATCGTGAACACGGGCCAACGGCTGGTGGTGGTGTTCGAAGGGCGCGACGCCGCCGGCAAGGGCGGATCCATCAAGCGATTCACCGAGAATCTGAATCCTCGCAGCGCGCGGGTGGTCGCGTTGGGTGTGCCCTCCGAACGCGAACGGGGTCAGTGGTATTTTCAGCGCTACGTGGCGCAGCTTCCAACTGCTGGCGAGATGGTTCTATTCGACCGGTCCTGGTACAACCGGGCAGTCGTCGAGCCCGTCATGGGTTTCTGCACCGACGAGCAGCATCGGTCGTTCATGCGGCATGTACCGATCTTCGAAGACATGATCGGGTCCGACGGCACCACGCTGGTGAAGTTGTGGTTCTCGGTCACGCAGGGCGAACAGATCGCCCGGTTCGCGGGGCGCGGTCTCGACCCCGTCCGACGCTGGAAACTCAGCCCCATGGACATTGCTTCGCTCGACCGATGGGACGACTTCACCGCCGCTAAGGAAGCAATGTTCGCGGCCACCCACACCGACGTCGCACCGTGGACCGTCGTACAGGCCAATGACAAGAAGCGCAGCCGCCTCCAAGCCATGCGTCATGTACTGAGTGAGCTCGCGTATCCTGACAAAGACGTCGAAGGCCTGGCAGCTCCGGACCCGCTGCTCGTCGGCTCGCCGTCGGCCGCAACCAAGTCCTGACAGATTGCTAGACCGCAGTCAGGATCGACTCGGTTGCGACTGCCAACGCCTGGCACCCCAGCACGATGTCGTCGTGGGCTGAGTCTTCGGCGAAGTTGTGGCTGATGCCATTGATGCTGGGAATGAACAACATGGCGCTCGGCATGTGGCGGGCAGTGATCTGAGCATCGTGCGCGGCGGCGCTCGGCATCGACACCCACGCGCCGGGCGCTGTCGATTCGCAGGCGGCTTCGAGATGCGACCGCAAGCCGGCATCCATGTGAGCAGGAGCAGTCGGATTGCGGCGCAGCTCGGCGTGTACTGCTACCGGGCCTTCGGCAGTCATCTCGGCTGCCAGCTCGCGAACCGCCACTTCGAAAGTGTTCAGGATGGACTCGTCGGAGTCTCGAAATTGCAGGCCACACCAAGCTGAGCCCGGAATGATCGATTCCCCACCGGGGAGCACTCGGCAGTTGCCTATCGTCCAGACCGTTGTTGGACCGGCCAGTTCCCGCAGGCGTTCATCGACTCGCACACCGAACCGGAACATGGCGCTACCGGCGTCTTTGCGGCGGGCCATCGGGGTTGACCCGGCGTGGTTCTGTTCGCCGGTGAACGTGATCTGCATGGCCCGCAGCCCGACGATCGACGTGACCACGCCCAGCAGCTTGCCGGTATCTTCGAGGTGCGGCCCCTGCTCGATATGGGCTTCGAGATAGCCGGCATAGCGATCGGCGTCTAATCTGACACGCGGTGTACATGTGAGACCGAGGCGTTCGAGAGCTGACGCGACGCTCTCGCCGTCGACATTCTCTGCTTGAAGATCCTGGTCGGTGAACTCGCCCACGAACGAACGGCTACCGATGAAGCTGCCGTAGGTGCCTTCTTCGTCGGCCCACGATGCAACATCGACGGCGAGATGGGCCGTTGCCGGGTCGTCGTGGAGAGCCCGGGCCACCTCGATGCCGTACATGACACCCATGGCACCATCGAGCCAACCACCTTCGGGTTGGGTATCGGTGTGCGAGCCGATCAACACTGCGGGGCCGGGGTTTCTCGAACGGCCGTGCACACTGCCGACCCCGTCGATGGCGGCGTCGAGTCCAGCGGCCTCCATCTGCTCGATCAGCCATTTTCGCGACGCCATGTCGATAGCCGAGTACGTGGGGCGCACCACGCCGTTGTCGACCGCCCCAAACGTGCGCAACTTCTGCAAGCTCGCCAGCAACCGTTGACCATCGATCTGCACCATCTCGCCACGCTAGACCCCTGCGACCGACCCGGACCCGCATTGTGGTCCGGGGTAACGCTGATGTGGCGGTGACTACGAAAAACGGCACAGCGCTCTGTTGCCCGTCGAAGTGGGCATTGTGGCTCGCATCGTGCGGGCCGACGTGCTGCGCGTGATGGAGAGCACCTGTTATGTTCATGCTTAAAGCATCAAGGGAGTTGCATGACCGTTACGTCGCCCGATACCGAAGTTGCTGACGCTGCGGGCATTGCCTCGGCCGCAGTGCTGGGCGGTGGGCCGGCTGGCCTGTACTTCGCGATTTCACTGAAGATGCGCAGCCCCCACGTCGACGTGGCTGTCTTCGAACGCAACCGGGCCGACGACACCTTCGGTTGGGGCGTGGTGTTGTCCGACGAGACGTTGACCAACCTGGACGCAAACGATCCGGTGAGCGCCGCCGCCATCCGGGAACACTTCGCTTATTGGGATGACATTGCGCTGCACCATCGGGGTCAGCGCCTGTTGTCGACCGGCCACGGATTTTGTGGCATCGGCCGCAAGCGTCTGCTGCTGTTGTTGCAGGAACGAGCGCAGGAACTCGGCGTTGAACTGCACTTCGAAACCAACATCGACACGCCGTCGGACTATGCCGACAGCCACGACATCGTGGTGGCTGCCGATGGCATCAACTCACGTACCCGAGCCGAATTCGAGTCGACGTTCGAACCCAACACCGAGCTACGGCTCTGCCAATTCGTATGGCTCGGCACCCACCAGAAGTTCGACGATGCGTTCACCTTCATCTTCGAAGAAACCGAACACGGCTGGATGTGGGCCCACGCCTACCAGTTCGACGACGACTTGGCCACCTTCATAGTCGAATGCTCACAGGACACGTTTGACAATTTCGGCTTCGCCGATCTGACGCAGCAAGAGAGCATCGAGATCTGTCAAGCCGTCTTCGCCGCCTATCTGGGTGGGAACGAACTCATGACGAACGCGCACCATATTCGCGGTTCGGCATGGATCCGGTTTCCCCATGTGCTGTGCGAGACCTGGCATCGAGACAACATCGTGCTGCTCGGTGATGCTTCGGCCACAGCCCACTTCTCGATTGGTTCTGGCACCAAGCTCGCCCTCGAAAGTGCAGCCGCGCTGGCCAGACTGCTCGTCGAGCATCCCACGATCGAACAGGCATTTGCGGCGTACGAAGACGAACGAAGGGTCGAAGTGCTGCGGTTGCAGTCAGCGGCCAAGAACTCGATGGAATGGTTCGAGAACGTCGAGCGGTACCTGGACCTCGATCCGGTGCAGCTCAACTACTCGCTGCTGACGCGCTCGCAACGCATCAGCCACGAGAATCTGCGAGCGCGCGACCCCGCCTGGTTGAACGAAGCCGAGCAGTGGTTCCAGACCCAAGCGGGTGCACCCGCCGACGCTCCGGTGCGGGCGCCGATGTTCGCGCCGTTCCAGCTTCGAGATCTCGAATTGTCCAACCGCGTCGTGGTGTCGCCCATGGCCCAGTACAAGGCCGTCGACGGTTGCCCGACCGACTGGCATCTCGTGCACTACGGCGAGCGGGCCAAGGGCGGCGCCGGGCTGGTCTACGTCGAGATGACCTGCGTCTCTGCGACGGGGCGCATCACACCAGGCTGTGCCGGCCTCTACGCACCCGAGCACGAAGTTGCATGGCGCCGAGTCACCGACTTCGTTCACGCCGAGACCGACGCCAAGATCTGCTGCCAGATCGGACACTCTGGCCGCAAGGGTTCCACCCAGGTCGGGTGGGAAGACATGGACGCTCCGCTGGTGCACGACAACTGGTCGCTGGTGTCGGCGTCGGCCATTGCCTGGTCGCCCAACAACGCCGTGCCACGTGAAATAAGCCGCAGCGAGATGGACACCATTCGCGACGAGTTCGTCGCCTCGACCGAGATGGCCGAGCGGGCCGGGTTCGACATGATCGAACTGCATGCAGCCCACGGCTATCTGATTTCGTCGTTCATCTCACCGCTGTCGAACACCCGGACCGATCACTACGGCAGCTCACTCGAGAATCGCATGCGCTATCCCTTAGAGGTGTTGACCGCCATGCGGGCGGCGTGGCCGAGCCACAAGCCCATGTCGGTGCGCATCTCGGCCAACGATTGGGTCGGCGACCGCGGCGTCACCCCCGACGACGCGGTCGAGATCGCCACGCGGTTCGCACAAGCCGGGGCCGACATCATCGATGTCTCGGCTGGGCAGACCTCGTTCGACGCCGAGCCGGTATACGGCCGCATGTTCCAGACACCGTTCAGCGACCGCATCCGCAACCAGGCCGGAATCGCCACCATGGCCGTTGGCAACATCTACGAAGCTGATCATGCCAACTCGATCCTGATGGCGGGTCGAGCCGACCTGGTCTGCCTGGCTCGCCCCCACCTGGCAAACCCGTATTGGCTGCTGCACGCCGCCACCGAAATCGGCGATCGGCATGCGTCTTGGCCGCAGCCTTACGAGCCGGGTCGCGATCAGATGTGGCGATTGGCCGATCGAGAAGCAGCCATGAATGCGAGTGGACAATGAGTCTGTCCACCCGCCACGCCGTGGTGACCGGCGGCGGGTCCGGTGTTGGCCAGGCCACGGCGCTCACACTGGCGAACCAGGGCGCGACCGTGACCATCGTGGGTCGACGCGCCGAGGCGCTGGACCAGGTCGCCGAACAACACCGCGCCATCACCGGCCATGTCGCCGACGTGACCGACCGGCCATCGCTCGAGCGAGCGTTACATGCTGCTCGTGCCGATGCGGGCCCGATCGACATCATGGTGGCAAGCGCCGGGATCTCGACCAGCAAGCCCTTTCATCGACTCACCACCGACGATGTGAACTCACTCATGTCGGTCAATCTGCTTGGAGTGTTCAATGCGTTCCAGATCGCGTACGACGATGTCCGCAAACGTGACTACGGCCGCCTGATCGCCGTTGCCTCGACCGCCGGGCTCACCGGCTATGCATACGTGTCGCACTACTGCGCCTCGAAGCATGCCGTGGTCGGCATGGTTCGGGCACTGGCCCAAGAAGCCGCCTCGACGAGCACCACGGTCAACACGGTGTGCCCGTCATATGTCGACACGCCCATGACCTCGCGAACGATCGACAACATCGTGGCCCAGACCGGCATGGACCGCCACGATGCTCTGGGTGCTCTCACGGCTTCCAACCCTCAAGGCCGCCTGATCACCCCGGACGAAGTGGCGGCATCTATTGCATGGCTGTGCAGCGACGCTGCCGCCAGTGTGAACGGTCAGGCCATTGCTCTCGACGGCGGTGAACTATGAGCTCAACGACCACCACTGCGTCGAAAGAGCGGTTGCGTGTCTGGCTGAAACTTCTCAAGACGGCTCGCCACATCGAAAAGGAACTGCGTGAGCGTTTCCGCACGGAACTGGACAGCACGCTCCCCCGCTTCGATGTCATGTCTGCGCTCGATCGTGCACCCGAAGGCCTGAAGATGCACGAGCTCTCCAGTGCGCTGCGTGTCTCCAACGGAAACGTGACCGGCATTGTCGACCGGCTGGTCGCAAACGGTCTGGCCGAGCGACGTGCGGTGCCAGGCGACCGACGCGCCCAGCTCATTCTGTTGACGCCATTCGGGGTCGACACGTTTGCCGAGTACGCACGTGTCCACGAGCTCTGGGTCGACGAACTGCTCAGCGACCTTCCCCCATCCGACGCCGAGCAGCTCATGGACCTGCTCGATCTGACCATCACCAAGGACCATCTCGAATGACCACCTATCAACCGCAGCACTTCGAACATGAAATGCATGGCGGTGTTGCCCGAATCACCCTGAGTCGCCCCGAGCGCAAGAACCCGCTGACCTTCGACAGCTACGCCGACCTGCGCGACTTCTTCCGCCATGTCCGTGACGACGACACCGTCAAGGCAGTGGTGTTCGATTCGAACGGCGGCAACTTCTGCTCGGGCGGCGACGTGCACGACATCATCGGCCCACTGATCAAGAAGGACATGAAGGGCCTGCTCGAGTTCACCCGTATGACCGGTGACCTCGTCAAGGCAATCGTGAACTGCGGCACACCGGTGATCTCGGCCATCGACGGCGTGGCTGTCGGTGCAGGCGCCATTGTTGCCATGGCCAGCGACATGCGTATCGCGACCGATCGAGCAAAGTGCGCATTCCTGTTCACCCGGGTCGGCCTGGCTGGCTGCGACATGGGCGCATGTGCCATTTTACCTCGCATCATCGGCCAGGGCCGGGCCACCGAGTTGTTGTTCACGGGTCGGTCCTTCAGCGCCGACGAAGGCCTGGCATGGGGCTTCTACAACGCTGTGGTCGCCCCCGACGATCTCACCACCGAGGCCATGGGGCGAGCCCAACGGCTGGCCGATGGTCCGAACTTCGGCCACATGATCACCAAGACCATGTTGGCTCAGGAATGGTCGATGTCGATCGAACAAGCCATCGAGGCCGAAGCCCAAGCTCAAGCGATCTGCATGCAGACCCTGGACTTCGAACGGGCCTACAACGCCTTCGTCGCCAAAGACTCACCCATCTTCGAAGGCAACTGAGCCGACCCAGCAACGAGAGGAAAGCCATGTTGGGGCCAAGCGCACATACCGACACGTTCACCCGAGACAATCTGCCGCCAGGAGCACAGCAACCCGACTTCCTCCTCGACGGGTTCGACTACCCGCGCTACCTCAACGTGGGCTACGAGCTGACCGACGCCATGGTCCGCGATGGGTTCGGCGACCACACAGCCCTGATCGGCAACGGCCGACGCCGGACCTACAAAGAACTCACCGACTGGACCAACCGGCTGGCCAACGCACTGGTCGACAACTACGGCGTTGTGCCCGGCAATCGCATTCTGATCCGGTCGGGAAACAACCCGGCGTTCGTGGCCTGCTGGATCGCCGCCATGAAAGTCGGCGCCGTGCCAGTCAACACCATGCCGCTGCTGCGAGCCGGCGAGCTCAGCAAAATCGTCGACAAGGCCAAGGTGACCCACGCGTTGTGTGACAGCCGGTTGATGGACGAGCTCGCCAACTGTGCCTCGCAATCCACCTATCTCCAGCACACGGTCGCCTTCGATGGTACTGCCAACCACGACAGCGAACTCGACCGAGTAGCCCTGGAGAAACCGGTCAGCTTCGACAGCGTCAAGACCGGGCGAGACGACGTTGCCCTGCTGGCGTTCACCTCGGGCAGCACCGGCGAACCCAAAGCCACCATGCACTTCCACCGGGACCTGTTGATCATTGCCGACGGTTACGCCGCCGACGTGTTGCATGTGACCCCCGACGATGTTTTCGTTGGTTCGCCGCCGCTGGCGTTTACCTTCGGGCTCGGCGGTCTGGCGATCTTCCCGCTGCGTTTCGGCGCCACCGCAACCCTGCTCGAAGATGCATCACCACCCAACCTGATCGACATCATCCAGCGGTATGGCGCAACGGTTTGCTTCACAGCCCCCACGGCGTACAACGTGATGCTCGCCGCCATGGACGAAGGTGCGGATCTGTCATCATTGCGGGCGGCGGTTTCGGCCGGCGAAACGCTGCCCAAGCCGGTCTACGACGCCTGGTTGGCCAAGACGGGCAAACCCATGCTCGATGGCATCGGCGCGACCGAGATACTCCACATCTTCGTGTCGAACCGATTCGATGATCACCAGGCGGCCTGTACCGGCAGACCGGTGCGCGGCTACCAAGCCCGTGTCGTCGACGACGCCATGAACGATGTCGAGCCGGACACCGTTGGCCGCCTGGCGGTACGCGGGCCCACCGGGTGCCGTTATCTGGCCGACGACCGCCAGACCGACTATGTACGAGATGGCTGGAACATCACCGGCGACAGCTTCAGCATGGACGCCGACGGGTACCTGCACTTTGCGGCCCGAAACGACGACATGATCATCTCCTCGGGCTACAACATCGCTGGCCCTGAGGTCGAGGCGGTCCTGATGGCTCACGAGTCGGTACTCGAATGCGCAGTCATCGGGGTGCCCGATCCCGACCGCGGCCATATCGTGCAAGCCCACATCGTGCTCAACGCCGGACACGATGCTGGCGACGACGCAGCGTCGATGCTGCAAGATCATGTAAAGGCAGCCATTGCGCCGTACAAATATCCCCGCTCGATCGTGTTCGCCGATGTCCTCCCCAAGACCGAGACCGGCAAGATCCAGAGATTCGTGCTGCGTCAGCAGGCAACATCGTGACGCTGCATGAGACCGTCACGCCCGAGGGCTGGGCCCCGGCCAAGGGCTACGCCAACGGTGTCATCGCCACCGGGCGCACATTGTTTCTCGGCGGACAGATCGGCTGGAACGCCGATCAGGTCTTCGAGACCGACGACTTCATCGAGCAGATGACACAAACACTCGAGAACATCGTGGCGATCCTCGAAGCTGCAGGTGGCGGGCCCGAACACCTGACCCGACTCACCTGGTTCGTAACCGACAAGGCCGAATACGCCGCCAACCAACGCCAGGTCGGCCAGGCGTACCGGTCGGTGCTGGGCCATAATTTTCCAGCTATGAGCCTGCTGGTGGTTGCCGATCTGCTCGAGGACCGAGCCAAGATCGAGATCGAAGCAACCGCCGTACTGCCTGACTGACTGGCTGACGAGCTGGCTGCCCTTACCGGCTGCAGGCCCGGGCAAGCGGCGATCGACTACTTGCCGGCCTGCACTGGGCTGTCGAGAACGACGTGATGGCCGATATCGCTGTGGGCATCGACAACGTTCCACCGATTCGAGTCGGTGTCGGGGGCGCCGAAGGCCAGCACGAGGACGAACCCGGCGGCAACAACTGCCGAGGTGATCGCTCGAGCGGCTCGGCTCAAGGTGTTGGTGTCGCTGTAGGTGGGTGTCGTTGCAGTGGTGTTCGTGTCCATGTACCAATGATGACGCTGCGCTGCAGAACGAACTATCGCAACGCGCACACTCGTGATGTGACATCGGCCGTAGCTGCCAGAACTAATTGAACCAAACACCTTCAGATCATTGCGGGCAGGCCGATAGGCACAAAGTCCTATTCACTGTCTCCGAGGCACTTGTGAGCAAAAGCCCTTCCACCTCATCTGAGCTGGTGACGCATCACATGAGCGTGCGCCAGCGAACCATCAACTCGGTGATCGGGATCGTCCCCGCAGCGATCGCCATTCCGCTGGTCTTGCGCTCCTGGGCACCACTTTGGTTCGTCATATCCTGGGTTGTCACCTATCTCGCCGTATCTGCGTTGTTCATCACGCTGGTGAACTTTCGCTACAGCAGTCGGGTCGAAGGCGCATGGTCGGCGTCCATCTCGGGCATTTTCAGCATCATCCCCATATCGGTTGTGCTCTGGGCTGGTGACGCCACCGACTTCTATGCCGCAGCCACCATCGGCGTGATCTTCATCGCCTTCGAGATGTCGGCGCTGCCATTCTTGGAAGTCGACTTCTGGCGCTTGGGCGTATTGATGGTCGGCGGCTCACTGACCCTGAGTGGATTACTCACCATCAATCCGATCGTTGCGATCGCGCTTGCTCCGGTGACATTCGCAATCGTTCGTAGCGCGACCCGCCTGCGAACACTGAAAGACGAGCTCGAAGAGCTGTTGGCTGCGGCCGAGCTCACGATTCAGCACGATACATTGACCGGGCTGCTCAACCGTCGGGGCCTCGGAGACGAGATCGCCCGAATGGACGGCCAAGACGTGACCCTGGCGCTGGTCGATGTCGACCGTTTCAAGATGATCAACGACACCCACGGGCACCAGGTCGGTGACCAGGTGTTGGTTTCGTTGGCCAGCGATCTTCGTTCGCGTTTTGGACCCGAGTTCCAGCTCGGCCGGCTGGGCGGCGACGAGTTCGTAGCCGTGGCACCGGGAAAGGTGTCGGTCGAGTCGCACCTGGCCAGCCCGAGTCGGATGACGATCGCGCTTCATCAACAAACGTTCACCATCGAATGCGGGCTGTCCATAGGTGTCAGTCATGGGCACAACACCGAAGGCGCAGGACGGCTGCTGAGCGAAGCGGGCTTCGCCATGCGCGAAGCGAAACTGGCCGGCGGTTCGGTATCGTACTTTGGCGAGGATCTGGCGGATCGCTTGGACCGAACCCTGGAGGTCGCAGCGATGGCAGCTGGCTCTGGTGACATGGGTGCTTTTGTTCCTGTGGCCCAGACAATCAGGTCCGAGGATCGGATCATCGGGTGCGAATTGCTGATTCGTTGGCAGCGACCCGACGGCGAACTTCTGCTGCCGGCGCAATTTCTGCGGCTCGCCACCGAGGCTGGACTACTGACCACGATAAATGACCTCATGCTTGACCATGCGGTGCGCTTTGCAGCGCGCTTCAACAACCGACCGAACGCGCCGTTTGTCTCGGTCAACATTTCCGCACCTCACTTGGGCGAAGCCGGCTTTGTGGACAGCATCGTGGAACTGCTCGACCAGTACCGGGTCCCACCCGAGCGACTGATGATCGAGATCACCGAAACGGAACAGATTGCGGGATATGACCGGTGGGAATCAGCCGCCGCTGAGCTTCGGGCTCATGGCGTGAGTTTGGCCATCGACGATTTCGGCACCGGCTACTCGAGCATCGAGCGGCTTCAGTATCTGCCCATCAGCCACCTGAAGTTCGACCGCTCGTTGGTCAGAAGCGTGAGCGGGCCATTCGGCGAAATCGCCATCGGCGTGGCTCGGTTCGCCGAGGCCGTCAACATCGGCATCATTGCCGAGGGCATCGAGACACTCGACGAACTCGACAGTATGCGGGCCTTCGGCGTATCGCAGTTTCAGGGCTACTTCTTTCATCGGCCCGAGCCACTCGATGCGGTCGAGCGTTTGATAATCGAAGATGGCCTGCGGCTGGCGGTTGCACTGCCCAACGCCAGCGCTCACCAGATCGACTGAACAGCCAGGGCTAGTGCAAGAACGGCGGCTGGCCGGCGGCCGCGATTGCGAGTTGGCGTTCCACTGCGTCGGCGGGCATGGGGCGAGCAAACAGGAATCCCTGGAGAGCATCGCTGCCCAGCGCGCTCAGGTGTGCCGCCTGGTCGGCGGTTTCGATGCCTTCGGATGTGATCGAGGCGCCGATCAGGTGTCCGGTGTCGATGATCAGCTTGACCAGCGAGCTGGCCGAGTCGTCGCTGATGAACGTGCGATCGATCTTCAAGATGTCGATCGGCAGACTGCGCAGATGGCCCAGCGACGTGTAGCCGGTGCCGAAGTCGTCGATGGCAATCTTGATCGAGTAGCTGCGCAGGTGCTGGAGCTTCTCTGCTGCAGATTGCAGGTCGTCTACCAGGGCACTCTCGGTGATTTCCACGATGAGCCGCGAGGGGTCGATTCCTGCTCTGACGACAGGATCCAGGATGTCATTCACGAAGCCGTCGGCTGCGAGATGGCGACCTGAAACGTTGATCGAGATGGGCACTTCGCACAGACCGGGCACGTGAGTCCATTCAGCAAGTTGTTGCAGCACCTGGCCGACCACCCAGTTGTCGACGTCGCTGATCAGGTCGGTGCGCTCGGCAATGGGGATGAAGACATCGGGCGAGGTGATGCCGTGGCCGGGGCGGTCCCAGCGGACCAATGCTTCGAGCGAAGCCAGTTCGCGCGTTTCGGCATTCAGGATCGGCTGGAAGAACATCGTGAGTTCCCCGGCCGGAATCGCATGTCGTAGGGCGTCTTCGATCGTGCTGCGTCGCACCAATTCGCGATGTAGAGCTTCGTCGCACAGCTCGATACGTGATCGACCGAGTTCCTTGGCTCGATAGACCGCAAGGTCGGCGTCGTGTAGCAACTCGGTGGCCGTGAGTCCGTTCACGCCGTCGGCAATGGCCACACCGATACTCACGGTCACCGACACCGACAGCGAGCCAATGGCCATCGGCTCTTTCACGGCGTCTGCCACCCGTTTGGCCAGCATGCGAGCTTCGGCGCGGCTGGCAACGGGTTCGGCGGTCACCAGAAATTCGTCGCCACCCAACCGGCCCACATGATCGCCCGCCCGGACCGTGCTGTAGAGGCGTTTGCCCAGGGTCCACAGCACTGCGTCACCGACTTGGTGGCCGTAGGTGTCGTTGACCTCCTTGAAGCCGTCGAGGTCGATGAACATCACGGCGAGCAAGGCATGAGCGCGACTGGTGCGCGCCAGGCTCTGCTCGAGCTGGGCCAGCGAGGCTTTGCGGTTCGCCAGTTGTGTCAAGCCGTCGTGGGTTGCTTCGTGGGCCAGGCGGCGGCGAAATTCCTCGCGGTCGCTCAGTGACCTGGCGAGCGTCTGCACCGCTTCCTGCAACGACAGGCCCAGCGTTCCGGGGGCGCGCTCGTTGAGCACTTCGTCGTCCAGGCGGCCTTCGGCCAGCACCTGCGCTTGGCGTTCGGCGAGTTCAAGGTGGGCGGCGGCTTCATTGATCGCGTACATCGCTTCGCGGACCTCGGTTGGCCCGGTCGGCTTGAGCGGTGTCCAGCCCTCGCCGTCACGCAGTCGGCGGGTTCCTTCTTCCAACCGGCGCAGGGGGCGACCAATCGAGCTTGCGAGCCCGATTGCGAACAGGATCGATGCCAGCACGAGAAGCCCGATGCGGCTGGTGGTGCGACCTGCGCGACTGGCGTCAGCCTGGGCGTGGATGCTGACCTGATTGTGTCCCTCGTCGACACGCTCACTGATCGCAGCGATGATCTTGTCGTAGCCAGCGGGCTTGTCCATCGATTCGAACCCGACACCACGACGCGCCAAGAAAAGCTGTCTTTCGAGTTCGGGCCATCCAATCTCTGCCAACGACGCGTCGACGGAGGCAGTCGTCTGGGCCTCGAGATCGACCAGATCGAGACCGGTACTATCTGCTTCGACTTCTGGATCTGTTTCTGGATCTAGATCTACCGCATCGCCACGAGCGGCGTCATCCAATTGCGCCACCGCCCAGGTGCGCTCTGCCAGCACGAGCTGGCGCAGTTGGCCCAGTTGCTCCACCTCATCGACGAGAACGGTCACCGAGACGGAGTCGTCGAGTGAGTCTCGGGACTGATTGAGCTCGCCCAGCAGCAGTACCGTGGCCCCGATCACCGGCACGAGCGCAAACGCGATCAGCCATGTGCGCACGCGCAGAAACCGACGTATGCCGTTGAGTGGTCGGATTGAGGTCAACTCACGCCGTTCTGTCTCGGTGGTCATAGGTACATCCCTTATGGCCCCGAAAGAGCCTGCTCTTGGCTATTCGGCCGTTCTGGCCCATGGCGTAGCGCATATGGCATAGGTAGTTCTAAAGGCTCACGAAAAGCGGCGATTCTCGCCCAGCCATCACGCCTATTGGGGACTTTGTCACTCATTTGGGTGAGTGTTCTGGTGAAGCTCCCTGACGAGTCGGTGAGTAGTCCGTCCTACGCCGTTACGCCTGCGTCCCCTACGCTCGGTCGATGGCGCATCCAACCATGTTCGATGACGACGATCTGTTTCTGGCGCGGGTGCGAGCGATTGCTGCCGAGCTGCCGGGCTCGGCGGAGAAGGTCTCTCACGGTCGACCGGCGTTGTACACCAAGAAGGTGTTCGCCATCTATGGCGCCGCAGTCAAAGTCGGCGATGAGTGGGTGCAGCATCCGCAATCGATCCTGGTCAAGACCGATGACGCCGAGCGGCCGGCGTTGCTCGCCGACGAGCACGCCTTCGTGCCTGCGTACTGGGGTCCATCGGGTTGGATCGGCCGTGATCTGCACGACGGCACGGACTGGGACGAAATCACCGAGCTCATCGATGCCTCGTATCGTCTCACCGCCACCAAACGCCTGATCGCCGAGCTCGACGGCTGAGCCGACGCCAAGAGGTTCAGTCTCCGGGTTTCGGGTCCTGGGCTCACTGTGCGATGCTCTCTGCATGCTTGTTGACTCACTCGATATCGACGCCGAGGCGTTTCACGCCGCAACCGGGTGGGAGATCAAACCCGAGGGGGCATGCAAAGGCGAGGTCTGTGTACCTCTGCCAAACGGCTTCGACCTGCAGCCAACCACCGATCTGTTGGGTATGGCAGTGGTCGCCGACGAATCGTCGGGCACATGGGCAATCGGCCCCGAGTCACTGACCGGCCGAGCGCTCGTCACCGCCACTGCACCCGAGATGGTGCTGAACGATGTCGACGGTAATGAGTTCCGACTGTCGTCGATGCGAGGCAAGAAAGTCGTGCTCGTTGCCTGGGCGCCCTATTGAGGATGCCGCTACGACCTGCCCGGGTGGCAGGACCTGCACGCTGAGCTCGCACCACTGGGTGTCGAGATCGTGACCGTGTCGCTCGAGATGAGCGACGCCGACGCATCCAGGCCGTTCATCGAGGCCGCCAATGCAACCCATTGGTCTCTGCTCGACCCCATGCACCAGATGGATGCGTTGTTCGGTGTCGTGAACATCCCCAACATCGTGTGGATCGACGAGACCGGCACGATTGTTCGTCCGGCGGAACCGGGCTGGTCACCGGGTGACTTCTATCCTGACTGGCTGCGCGCGTTTCTCGACGAGCGAGATGCCGCGACCGAAGCCAAGGCGGCCGAGGTCGAAGCGACCGATCCCGAGTTGGCCGCCAAGCTGCGTGGCGGCCAGGATCGCGACAGCTATGCCGACGCCATCCGTGACTGGGCCGAACACGGCAGCGAAAGCCGCTTCGCCATGACGCCTGACCAGGTTGTTGCCGGATCGCAGGATCGCCCCAAGGACAAGTCGGCGGGTGCTGCTCATTTCGAGATGGCCAACCACCTGTGGTCGGCCGGCGATCGCGACGGCGCCATCAAACACTTCCGGGAAGCGCACCGGCTGCAGCCCGAGAACTGGACTTATAAGCGCCAGGCGTGGTCGCTGGTCGGCAACGAAGCCGCTGGCGGCGGCGAGATGGGCCGATTCAACCAGGGTCCGCTGCCGGGTCAGGAAGACGACTGGCCGTTCGAAGGCAACTTCACCAGCGAGGCCGGCGCAACCCCGGCTGGCGACTACTACCCCAAGACGCTGAACGTCTGAACAACAGCTACGGATCACCAACGACGAAGAGGCTGCCCCACGAATGCACCGGCGCTTCAGCTGGCAGTGATGCCAGGGCTGTGCGCAACGCTCTGGCTGCACTGCCGGGGGCGTAAGAGCGATAGAACTCCGACGCCACCAGTGGTCCGGCGCGCGCCGACAAGGGGAACGAGCAGGCCACCATCGACCGTGCACCTGCTTCGAGCACCGCTCGGGGAAATCCGTGGAGTTCATTCCATACGCTGAAACGGGTGACGGCACTCCAGCAGCTTGCGAGATAGACCAGGTTGGCCCGGATGTCGAGGCCGTGCAGGTCATGGGCGGTCAAGCGGCCATCGGCCAGTTGCAGAGCCGATTGGTCTGTGCCGTCGAAGCTGCCATGCCCGGCGAAGTGGATGACGTCGTACTCGTGGGAAGCCAACGCCTGACGAACTGCGGCGCAGGTGGCGTCTGCGCCCATCAAAGGTGTCGTATCGAGTAGCTCCGAGACTTGACGGGCCTCGATCTCGGCCCACGGTTCATCCCCTCCCGGATCGCCTATCACCAGACTGCGACCGTGCTCGCCGACGGTGCTTTGCTGGTGGATCGAATCCCAACGCAGCGATGTTGACAGCACGAGCTCGTGGGATTCGTGAAGTGGTCGCCCCGTTCGGGGATGTTGTAAGGCGGCCCATGGGGCGCGCCACTGCTGGCCATGGGGCACGATCCGGAGACGCCGGTAGTCGTCGAGGGTTTCGGCATGGGCATCGAGAAGTCTCTGGAGTCGCTGACGCGCCAGCTCGAAATCCGGTAGCCACGGCAGTGACCCTTCCCCGGAGTGCTTCGTGTCTTGTGGGTCAGACGCTGCGGCGAAGCAATGCAGCTGGGGATCGAGATCGCGTGAGAAGCTGATCGACCACTCGTCGGGAGCTTGTAGCCATTCGGCGAGGACGAGTTCGCCCGGAACGCATTGCTCTTGCCAGGCACTGATCGATGCAGGTGCAAGCTGGATGCCCAGCTGGCGCTCGAGAGCCTCGCATCCGCTGCGGAAGCGACTTCGATCGATCAGTTCGAGTGCCGCCTCGGGTTGCCCGGTATCCAGAAAAAACTGAATGGCTTCCTCGAAGCGGCGATTGTGACGCCGATCGAAGGTGTCGATCGGGGTGGTGCCTCGGTACGCAGCTCGATTCGTTTCGACCAGGTCGATGACCTGACGATGGGCCTGGGCCGCCGCCTGGACGTCGCCTCGCTGGCCGTAGAAGAGCGCCCTCGCCGACAGACGGGCCAAACCGACCGGGTGCTCGGTCATCGTGGGCTACAGATACTGCTCGGCCTCGTCGGCACGACCAGCCTCGATCAGCATCGTTGCCATCTCTCCAAGCGAGTTCGAGGCCTCGGCAGGGACCCCGGCGGTGAGGAAGCCCGCGACAGCGCGCTGAAAGAGGGGGAGCGCCAGGTCGATCTCGCCCAGCTCGCGGTACGCGCTCGCCAGGTTGTGGCAGGTGAATGCCACGTCGCTCTCGGAGCCGTGTTGTTGATCGATCGCTAGCGCCAGACGCTGCATTCTCACTGCCTCGGTCGCCATTCCGTGGCTTGTCAAGAAGAGGCCGAACTGGCTCAGGAAGGCCGATTCGAGTTGCGGGCGCACCCCTGCGACCCCGACCTCTCGCAGAATGTTGGCGGCGTGGCTGAAGAGTTCCTGTGCCTTGCCGTCGTCGCCCTCGCGCCGCGCCATCTCGGCCGAGTTCACGCAGGCCACGAAGAGCTCTTCGACCTCGGTCAGGGGCTGCTGGCCGGTCACGTCAGCCAGTCGAGCAGTTGTTGCTGCACGGTTGAATTGCGCATGAACCCACTATGGCTGACAGCGTCGGCCCCGGTGAAACGCAGCAGATGCTCGGGCTTGATGTCATCGGACCACGGGCCGAGCACCGAAGACGTCGGTACGACGAGATCGTTCGGAGCGCTGCGGAAGGCGACATCCATGAGTGTGTCCTTGGCCCATGCTGCGATGTCGGGCGTTGGTTCATAGTTCGACGTCATGAACCGGAACTTGTCGGATAGGTCGACCTGGTTCCGCTCAGCCAGGAAGTCGCCATCGGGGTGCATGGCTTGCAGACCATCGAGCGCATCGATGGTGCCAGCAGCCAGGTGCCGCAGGATCGAAATGACGACCTCGGCGATGTCGGTGATTGGATTGTCGGGGATCAGGCCCATCGCGTTGGTCACCGCGTCGATGAGCTGTCCGGTGTGCTCGGTATCAGCAAGTGGGGTGCCGCTGTTCGGGCATGCGGCCAGCACTGCCCGACCCAGATCGATCGTGCCGTGCGCATCGAGTTCTCGCGCCACGAGCCCGCCGCGTGAGGTGGAGATGATGTCGACATTGGGCCGGCTGGTGATTGCCTGGGCCAGCCACTGTGCGTTGTCGAGAGGCGAGACTGCGACGGTGGGATGATCGAACGCAA
>ENA-ORXM01000645-ORXM01000645.1-marine-metagenome-genome-assembly--contig:-NODE-645-length-58065-cov-4.911965_pt1 | contig 58065 bp, 31 predicted proteins | sample MGYA00237867_ERZ511480 | MGnify/ENA primary metagenome ERZ511480 (study PRJEB26309, sample SAMN06266103) | marine metagenome | isolation source: Algal blade | place: United Kingdom:Sidmouth, United...
TTGGCCCTGAATCCCTACGAGAAAAAATTGATAAAAAAATGGATCCAGCAGGGGGCCGAATTCGAAAAGCATTGGGCTTTTATTGCGCCTAGAAAAAGTGAGGTACCTAATGTAAACCTTCCTGAGAAGACGTCAGTTGAATTTGGTGTTAACGAGATCGATGACTTCGTGCTTGAAAAATTATTGGAAAAAGGCCTTTCTCCCTCTCCACGTGCCGAAAGGGCTACTTTGGTAAGACGTTTATCGCTCGATACTACCGGTCTTCCGCCGACAGGTAATCAATTTTCAGGATTTCTCGAGGCAAGTTCCGATGGAGATTTAGAACATATTGTAGATACCTTATTAGCCTCTAAGGCCTATGGGGAGCGAATGGCTCAGTCATGGCTCGATGTAGCTCGGTACGCTGATTCCCATGGTTATCAAGAAGACAGTTACCGCACGATGTGGCCTTGGCGCGATTGGGTAATTCATGCATTCAATAAGAATATGCGCTACGACCAGTTTTTAACTTGGCAATTAGCTGGTGACTTGCTTCCTGGTGCCACCTTGGAACAGCGATTGGCTACTGGTTTTAATCGCAATCATCCTATAACGCAAGAAAGTGGTGTGGTAGACGAAGAGTACCGTTTCCAATATGTGATGGACCGAACCAATACCTTTGGAAAAGGAATATTGGGTGTCACCCTCGAATGTGCTATGTGCCATGACCACAAGTATGATCCTTTTTCGCAGAAGGAATATTTTGGTATTTATGCTTTTTTCAATCAGGTGGATGAAAAAGGATGGCGAATGTCGGCCGGTGGGGCAGCTAAAAATAATTATTTTGCAGATGCTCCTTTTATGACAATAACCGATAGGGAGACTGAAGATGTGCTATCCTTTATCAATAAAGAAAAGCAAACAACTGTAGACGTCATGGTCATGAACGATTCGGCACCAAGAACCACCCATGTACTTGATAGGGGTGAATACGATAGTCCTATGGATTCTGTGGATTTTGGAACTCCGAATGCTATTATGGATTTTCCTGAAAATTTGGATAAAGATCGGTTCGGGCTTGCTGAGTGGGTCACCGATAAGAATAACCCCTTGACAGCAAGGGTATTTGTTAATCGCATTTGGGCCATGATTTTCGGCCGAGGTATTGTAGATACGCCTGGCGATTTTGGCGCGCAGGGAAGTTTGCCGACCCACCCCGAGCTTTTAGATTGGCTTGCCGTAGATTTTATGGAAAATGGATGGGATATCAAGCGCCTTCTAAAAAAAATAGTATTATCGGATACATATGCCCAAATTTCGGATTTCAATGAAGATAATATAAAAAAGGACCCCGAGAACCTATACCTTTCTCGAGCACCAAGATTTCGTATGGGCGGGGAGATGATACGAGACTACATACTGGCGACCAGTGGGCTTTTGAACAGGGAAATTGGAGGCCCTAGTGTAAAGCCCTATCAGCCACCAGGGCTTTGGGCCGAAACGAGCGCCGGTGGTAACCGTGGAATTCTTACGGAATACGTACAAGACACTGGTGATGATCTTTATCGTCGCTCGATGTACACTTTTTGGAAACGTACCCTGCCCCCACCAAGTATGTCTATTTTTGATGCTCCGAATCGAGATATCAGTGAGGTGGAACGTCAAAATACAAATACCCCGCTACAGGCTTTGGCACTTCAAAACGATGTGCAGGTATTGGAAGCTGCACGCGTTTTGGCCCAGAATTCAATGCGCAGAAATCCCGACGATAAGCAATTGGTTTCCAAAGTCTTTCAGCACATATTGATACGAAAACCTGATATTGAAGAATTGAAGGTGCTCGACCGGTACTATCATGAAATGGTCGAAACGTATACAAATGATTTGGATGATGCCGAAAAACTTCTGGCTTTAGGAGCTTTTGAAGCCCCTGATACCGATGTTGCCAAGACCGCTGCCCTTATGTTGACCGCACAGGTCATTTATAATCTAGACGAAACCATTACAAAGGAGTAGGGCATAAAACTTTCAAATTTATATCCAAACACTGACGGCAGTGGATATAAGGGGTCAATAGCTGGAAAATGATTAAATTTAAAGGCTGTAGGTTTTTTGAGCGCAAAAAAAATTGTAAATGAAGTATAAAATTATTGTTGTAGCCGTTCTTGCGGGTCTCATAGGTTTGCTCTATGCCTATAAAAAAGGGGTCTTCGAGACGCAAAAGGATGAGTATGCCGCCTTGAAGCTGCCCGAAACCGTCGACTACAATTTTCATATAAAACCCATACTTTCCGATAATTGCTACACCTGTCACGGGCCCGATGCCAACAAACGCAAGGCCGGCCTAAGGTTGGATTTGGAGGAAACCGCGCTATCGGAGCTTCCCGAATCTCCCGGACATTTTGCCATTGTCCCCAAAAATTTGCGCGAAAGCAAGGCTTATCAATCCATAATTTCCGAAGATCCTGATCAGTTGATGCCACCGCCGGATTCAAAATTGGCCCTGAATCCCTACGAGAAAAAATTGATAAAAAAATGGATCCAGCAGGGGGCCGAATTCGAAAAGCATTGGGCGTATCTGGCACCGAAAAAAGCTGATCTGCCCAAGACCGAGATATCCGATTGGGGCAATAACGAAATCGATGATTTTATTTTAAGGAAACTCGAGGAGAATAATCTCAGCCCATCTGAAAAGGCTTCAGACGAAACCTTGATCCGAAGAATTAGTCTGGATTTGACCGGGCTACCTCCCGAACCGGAAATTGTGCGAATGCTCTTTACCGAAAAATCCGATGAAACCATTGAAAAGATAATCGATAAATTTTTGGCTTTGCCAGCGTATGGGGAACGTATGACGCAATCTTGGTTGGATGTTGCCCGTTATGCCGATTCGCATGGATATCAAGACGATAGTTATCGTACGATGTGGCCCTGGCGTGATTGGGTCATCCACGCCTTCAATAAGAACCTTCCTTATGATAAATTCTTGACTTGGCAATTGGCGGGCGATCTGTTACCCAATGCTACCAAAGAACAGATTCTGGCAACAGGTTTTAATCGAAATCACCCGATTACCCAAGAAGGCGGGGTCATACAAGAAGAGTACCGTACGAATTATGTACTAGATCGTACCAATACCCTTGGGAAAGGAATTATGGGGCTTACACTTGAATGTGCAAGATGCCACGACCATAAGTATGATGCGATTTCGCAGGAGAACTATTTTGAAATGTTCGCATTTTTTAATCAAGTCGCCGAAAAGGGTCTACAGATGGATGCCGTACAAGCAAAGAACCAAAAATTCTTTGCCGATCCACCCTATATCGAGATTTCGGCCAACGAGACCGATGGTGTACTTTCCTTTATCAACATGAAAAAAACGCCTAAGCTCAATGTAATGGTCATGAACGATTCGGCGCCCAAAACTACGTTTATCTTGAACCGCGGCGAATATGATCAACCGACCGATTCAGTAATGCCCAATACGCCCGAAGCCATATATGCTTTTTCGGATAATCTGCCAAAAAATCGTCTGGGACTTGCACAATGGTTGACCGATAAGAAAAATCCGTTGACGGCAAGGGTCTACGTAAATCGTGTATGGGGCATGTTGTTCGGGAAGGGCTTGGTAGAGACCTCCGAAGATTTCGGCGTACAAGGTAGTCTACCTACCCACCCAAAACTGCTCGATTGGTTGGCCGTAGATTTTATGGAGCATGACTGGGATATTAAATACTTGCTCAAAAAAATTATGCTGTCGGCGACCTACCAACAGAAATCGGAACTTCTTCCAGAGTTGAAAAAGGCCGATCCTGAGAATAAATTATTGGCTCGGGCCCCCCGCTTTAGAATGAGCGGCGAAATGATTCGAGATTATATTTTGACCACAAGCGGATTACTTAACCGCGAAGTTGGTGGGCCGAGTGTTAAACCCTATCAGCCGGCCGGTCTTTGGGAAGAAACCAATGCAGGTGGTAATCGTGGTGTTTTAACGAAATATATTCCTGACGAAGGTAATGACCTGTACAGGCGTTCTTTATATACTTTCTGGAAACGTACCTTGCCACCGCCGAGTATGACGATATTCGATGCACCGACCCGAGATTTTTCCGAAGTACGCCGCCAAAAGACCAATACGCCTCTACAAGCTTTAGTGCTTCAGAACGATGTGCAAATATTGGAGGCTGCCCGGGTAATGGCGCAACGTATGATTAGCGAGAAACCTGAAAACCCCGATTATGTGACCGAAGTTTTTAAGCGTATTCTCGTACGTTCCCCGAAAAAAGAAGAACTTTTGACCCTGAACAAGTATTATCACGATGCGCTGGAACTATATCGTAATGATATAGAAGATGCTGAAAAACTTGTTGCAGTAGGTGATTATGAACAATTGGATACCGACCCTGCAAAGACAGCTGCCCTAATGCTAACGGCACAGGTGATTTACAATCTTGATGAAACTATAACGAAAGAATAGGATAATGGAAGAAGATAAAAACAAAAAAGAAAATCCCTTAAAAGTAAATCGACGTCATTTTTTTTCACAACTGAGCGTCGGTATCGGCTCTTTGGCACTGGGTTCGTTACTAATACCCGATTTGTTCAAAAACGGGTCGAAAGAACTGGTAAGTCAGCCTTTGGGGATACCCCATTTTGCGCCGAAGGCAAAACGGATTATTTATCTTTTTCAGGCCGGTGCGCCTTCACAGCTCGAGACATTTGATTACAAACCTACCCTTCGCAAGCGAATGGGCGAAGACCTGCCAGAGTCAATACGTAACGGACAACGATTGACCGGTATGACCGCCAATCAAGATAAGTTTCCGTTAATGCCGCCTGCCGTAGACTTTCGTCAACATGGTCAAAGCGGAACGTGGATCAGTGATTTCTTTCCGCACATCGCAAAAATTGCCGATGATATTACCGTGGTTCGTAGCATGCACACTGAAGCGATCAACCATGACCCCGCCATTACTTTTTTTCAGACAGGTAGCCAGATTTCGGGCCGCCCAAGTATGGGTTCTTGGATGAGCTATGGGTTGGGTAGCGAAAATAAGAATCTCCCATCCTTCGTCGTATTGACTTCGAGGGGAAAGGGCAACAGCCAGGGCCTTTATTCGAAACTTTGGTCGAGTGGTTTTCTCGATTCCAAACACCAAGGGGTTTTACTACGGTCTGGTAAAGATCCCGTACTGTACTTGAATGATCCTGACGGAATTTCCAGATCTGAAAAACGCGACTTGTTGAACGAGGTTTCGGAACTTAATAAGTTACACCATGTTGAGACCGGTGATGATGAAATTGAATCGCGTATCGCCCAATATGAAATGGCATACCGCATGCAGATGTCCGTTCCTGACGTAATGGACGTTTCAAAGGAACCGGAATCAATCGTAAAGCTTTATGGCGAAGATTGTCAAGTGCCGGGCACTTACGCCGCCAATGCACTTCAAGCGAGAAGGCTAGCCGAGAACGGGGTGCGTTTTATCCAACTCTATCATCAAGGGTGGGACCAGCACGGTAATCTGCCCAATGAAATGGCCGGGCAGGCCAAAGATGTTGATCAAGCTTCCGCAGCTTTGGTAATGGACTTAAAGCAGCGCGGTATGTTGGAAGATACTTTGGTCATATGGGGCGGTGAATTTGGAAGAGGTAATTACTGCCAAGGAAAGTTCGACCCGGCAAACTATGGTCGCGACCATCACCCCAGAGCGTTCAGTATCTGGATGGCAGGAGGAGGCATCAAACCCGGAATGAACTACGGCCAGACCGATGAATTCGGTTATAATGTGGTAGAAAACCCGGTACATATTAACGATTTTCACGCTACGCTAATGTACGCCCTTGGCCTTGATCATGAACAATTGACCTACAAATACCAAGGTAGGCGTTTTCGGTTGACCGATGTTGCCGGCAACGTAATCAAAGACCTTTTAGCGTAAACGAATGGCATACACCTCTAAAAACCGTTGGGTCGACTATGTCGTTTTGGGCCTTTCTGTATTCCTCATATTTTGTCTGCTGTTTGAACCGTATATCGAACTTCCAAGACTGGTTTCTTGGGTGGGGCGTTGGCATCCGTTGGTGCTTCATTTTCCGATAGTTCTTTTGCTTATCGCAATTTTTTTGTCATTAACGGGAAAAAAAGTGTCAAACTCGCTTTTGACCGTAGGGGTTTTGTCCGCTCTGATAACGGCTATTTCTGGATTTTTTCTTGGGAAAGATACCCTAGTAAAAGGCGACTTGCTTTTTTGGCACCAATGGTTGGGCGGTGCAGTGGCGCTGCTTGCGGCCCTTTGGTATGCTTTGGCAAATCTGCAATTGGATCGAAGTAGCTATGCCAAAATCGTTCAGGTGGCTTTGATCGGACTCATAGGATTTACAGGACATTATGGGGGAATGGTCACCCATGGTGAAGATTTTTTGGCACTTCCTTTAGAAAAGCGAAAGGAAAAGATTCCCAATAATCCTATTATTTATGCGGATGTGGTAACGCGTATTCTGGACGATAAATGTGTGGCATGCCACAACCCCAATAAGCAAAAGGGGCAATTGTTGATGACGAGCCTCGATGAACTTTTAAAAGGAGGCGAGAGCGGGAAGACACTGGTGCCAGGCGACCCAGATAATAGTGAACTTATTGTACGCCTACATTTGCCCAAAGAAGACGAAGAACACATGCCCCCGGAAGGTAAAACCCCTTTGGAAGAGAATGAAATCGAAATATTGGAGCGTTGGATAGCTCTTGGGGCCTCCGATACCCTTCGCTTGGAACAATTGAATAAGGCGGAGCCTTTGGTAGGACTGGTAAAAGGATTGATGGAGCCAGACCCTTTGGAAAAATGGGCAGAGTTACCCAAAGTAGCGGATAGTACCCTGCAAAATCTATCTTCCGACTATTTGACCATAAAGCGAATGGCCAGTAACTCCGATGCGTTGAGTGTCGATGTTTATCTACCCCCTGAATACGATTCCAAACCGATTACCGATTTAATACGGGTGGCCAATAATATCATAGAACTCGATTTGAGCGGCTTACCTATTGGTACGGAAGAAATGGACTTTATTGCCAAATGTTCCAATCTGGAGTGGTTGGAAATTGACAAAACCCCGGTTTCCGATACGGAGGTCGAAAAATTGGCCAGCCTCAAAAACTTGTCACTTTTAAAAGTTTACGAAACTTCAATTACGGACGGGAGCGTTAAAGTGTTTAAGAATCTAATGAATCTGAAAAGGCATTCTCTTTGGGAAACCTCCGTTTCTAAAAGTACATTGAACGATTTGCGAAAGGCTAGGCCAAGCCTTTCGGTCAGTGATGGTATTGATAAAGAGACCAAAGCGTTTTTCGTTGCAAACGATTCCATTGCGGAAAATAAAACAGAATGAAATTTGATCTGCAAAATAAAATAGCCATAGTCACTGGAGGCGGTAGCGGTATAGGTCAGGCCATTTCCAAAACGCTGGCGGCTCAAGGAGCAATTGTCCACATATTTGAGAGAGATGCGGAAGCCGCTACGAAAACCGTTGAAGAGATTGAGGATGCTGGTGGTAGCGCTTTGGTTCATACCATTAATGTTGCCCTGCATGATGAAGTAAAGAAAACGGTAAATGCAATTGGAGGGGAGGGTACTATAGCAATTTTAATCAACAACGCAGGTATCGCCCATATTGGCAACGTTGAAAATACCGTCGAGGCCGATATTGACCGTATCTATGAAGTGAATATTAAAGGAGTGTACAATTGTATCCATTCCGTTATTCCATTTATGAAAGAAAAGGGTGGCGTAATATTGAACATGGCCTCGATTGCTGCAACCGTGGGTATTAAAGACCGGTTTGCCTATTCCATGTCAAAAGGTGCCGCTTTAACCATGATGTATTCGGTGGCAAAAGACTATTTGGCCTATAACATACGTTGTAATAGCATCTCACCGGCGCGGATACATACCCCTTTTGTAGACGGCTATTTGAAAAATAATTTTCCCGATAACGCTGAAGAAAAGTTTAAGGAACTTTCAAAAACACAGCCCATAGGAAGAATGGGAAATCCTCAAGAAGTCGCCGATTTGGCACTCTACCTTTGTTCCGATGAGGCCTCGTTCATCACAGGAACCGATTTTCCTATTGATGGAGGGTTTATTCGTTTGAACGGAGACTGATTTATGGTATTGGGATGGAAACGAGAACCTATTTTACACTTCAAGGTCAATCCCAAAAACCTTCTTCGCTTCGATAGCCCACCATCGGCAAAACCACTTTTACTCAACTCTAGAACCATGAAAAAAATTAGTAGGTCAATGCGTCTTTTTTTCTTTCTTGTTTTGCCCATAGGCGTATTTGGGCAGGAAGAAAAAATATTCAATACCGATGCCCCTGAGATTATAAATGTTTGGCATCGTATCGGTGATTTTTCCCCAAAGCTCAGGGCCGTAGAATCTGCAGAGCTTTCCCCCGACGGCAGATTGGCGGTATCAGGTTCAAAATTCGGGTATAAGGTTATGCTTTGGAATACGGTCGATGGCACTTTGGTTTGGGAAAACGAACATGATTCTGAGGTAGAATGTGTGGTATTCTCTCCCGATGGAAAACGAATCGCCACCGGAGGCGAAGACTATATGGTACGCATCTGGGAGGTGTCCACTGGAAAGCAACTGGCCGCTTGGGAACATGACGGAGGTTTGGACGGTATCACCTGGTCCCATGACGGTACGATAATCGCTTCGGGATCCGAGACTGGTGATGCATGGCTCTGGAACGGTAATGACTATAGCCTCATCGGTCGAATAAAGACAGGTTCGACCATAAATTCACTACAATTTACGCAAGACGATGTCTATTTGGCGGTCGGTGGAAACATTCAAACGAAGGATGTCAAAACACAGGAAACAATTTACGACGGCTTTGCATCCTTGATAGAGGTGGAAGCCCAAAAAGTAATCAGGGAGTATGAGGGAATTGAGGGTTCGGTAAAGTCCGTACGGATTTCGCCCGATGAAAATTTTCTGGCCACCGGTGGATTCGATAGCACTGCCCGTATTTTTGATTTTGACACCGGTGAGCTATTGCAAACCTTTGAGCGTCCATTAAAAGTAGAGGCTGTGGCCTTTACACCCGATAATCAATATTTGGCCATTGGCGGACACGAATTACAGATTACTTTTATACGGCTAGGCGATTTTGAAGAGGTTATCGATTTGCCCTGCCCGCGAACCGAATACATCCACTTTTCTGAGGATGGGCGTTTAATGCTAACTGCGCACGAAGATAGTGGCCTCGTTTCGCTTTACATGTTCTTAAGTAATACACAACATAAAGGAATTTATCACAAATTGGCCGATGATCAACTGGACAACCGAGATTTAAAAGGGAACTGACGGCTTTTGATTCTTAGAGACTGTTTTGAAATATGTCGATTATTTTTTTATGCCCCTTTTTGCGCCCTTTTTCGTTAATCCCGAAATTTCGGGATATACCGTAGCTATGGCTATGCTAGAAAATTTCGCCTAAAATGGCATCAAAAATGACCTATAACCCCGAATAACTCGGGGCTAATCACACATTTCCAAACAGTCTCTTAATTTCGATGCCGTAGTATCTGTTCTTTACTTTTTTATTCTCGTTATCTACCCCATCTACTGGTGCCTTTAAGGAATATTGTGTATTGAATATGCTCCAAAAGAATAGGATTACCTGCATAGCAATTTTTTTTGGGAACTAGTCTTTAAAGTTTTGAACCATTTCTGTTAATAAATAGTTGGATTTTGTTAAGAAGTGTTCGGGTTAAAATAAAATGCAATGCTTTAGTTTGGCATATTTTCGTAAAACCTAAACCAATCGAATTTATTCAAAACACAGAATGTCTACAATCGTCTTATTACAATTTTTCCTAAGTTTCCTATTTATATTTTTTGTTGTCATTTTTCTAGCGACCTTCCGTTCAGACTTTGAATCAAAAACCAAGTAAAATTTTACTTCGACCCCAATATTCAAGTGTCGAAGTGTTTTGATTTTGGTCTACCTGTATAGGGTAAAGTTACCGATAAACTCACGCGTATCAGATTCTCCGTTTAGTTTTATGATATACCAATAATCTCCTGAAGGTAAGTTCTCCAATTGATATTGGCCGTCCCAACTATCTTGATTTCCTTGGAAAACATAGAGCGTTCTACCGTATCGATCATAGACTTTAATAAATATATTCGGGAATAGTACCATATTACGAGGTTGCCATACATCATTGTTTCCGTCACCATCCGGGGTAAAGAAATTCGGTATTTCGATGTCAATGAACTCCATAAAGATTTCTTGGGTCACGCTACATCCATTTTCATCGGTTACAGTAACGGTATAGGTGTCGGTTTCCCGGATATAATATTCGGAATCGTCGCCATTATCGACACCGTCAAATGTATAGCTATACGTACCTGAACCTCCTATTGCCAAAGCGGATATTGTATTGATACCACCCTGAGATAGTTGCAATTGCAAAGGCTCAAAATTAACAATTGTAAATTCGAAGGTATTGGTACAGCCATTACTATGGGCCACGGTAATAAAATGGTCGCCGGCCGTAAGATTTTCAAAAGTTCCGTCCAGCACCATTTCGGTCGGATCAACCGTGTCTAATCCATAAAGTACCTCATTGGAAACCGTGATATCTTCTAATAGAATACTGACTTCATTGGTGGCAATGGTTGATTCACAGGGATAGCTCACTATTGCTTCGCCCGCAAGATTAACGCCGCTTTCTACTTCAATCAATTCAGAAGTTTCACAGCCGTTACTATCCCTAACATAGAGCAAATGGCTACCGCTAGGTAAATCGCTGTACTCTAGTATACCTTCTACATACGATGCATCGTCATTGCTGTTAAGACTCGTAAAATAGGGGGCCGTTCCGCCCTCGATTTCAAGGGTCACGGCACCATCGTTACTTTCAAAACAGATCTCATCAAAAACGGTAGTCGAAAGGGTCAAGACGTCGGGTTCACTGATCGTAAATTCTACGACCTCGAAACAACCATTCATATCCTGCGCGATTACGATATAGTCTCCAGGAGCCAACTCGTCGAAACTGTTCTCATCGACAAATTGATTCAGGTTCGGCGATATCGCAAATTGATAAGGTCCTGTACCGCCCTGTACCTCTAAAACTATACTGCCATCTTCTTCGCCATTACAGCTAACATCTGAAATAGTGGAGTCTACCGTTAATGAAGTCGGTTCTGTAATTATAGTTTCTTCGGAAACTGTTTCACAATCTCCGCTTTGAACGCGAACGTAATAATTTCCTTCTGGAAGGTCGGCAAATAGACCGTTCATTTGGTTCGGTCTGATTTCATCGGTCAAGGCAAGATCAGAGAATAATGCATAGCGATAGTCTCCCAATCCGCCTTCAGCAGTGGCACTGATTACAGCAGTACTATCGCCGTTACAATTTACGGTGGCCGCCGTTTCATCAACCGTTAATATCAAATCCTGTATAGGGTTCACAGGTATTTCATTTGACAATATCGAGATACAGTTTTCACTATCCTGTACATAATATTCATAAGTACCTGCGGTGACATTGGTAAACAAATGCTTATTCGTACCTATAGTTTCGTTCATCGGGGAAAAAGAAATACCATCGGCACTCCAAGTGTATGGTACTGTGCCTCCCGAAGCGGCTAAGAGCAATTCTGCATCCAAGTCGCAAGTTAATTCCTGGTTCGTTGTCAGTTGGGCAGTCACTTCGGTGGGGTTCTCAATTTCTACGACACTAGTTTCAAATACACAGCCCATATCGTCCAATATGGTAATAGCATAAAAACCGGCATTGAGGTTGTCAAAAGTCGGACTGGTACGTTCAACTGAAGTTTGCAATACCGTGGTACGGGAAGCATCACTATACTTGTTTAAAACATGTCGGTAATCGGCACTGACGTTTCTTGCGTTCAGAGTAAATGTTACCGAGGCATCGTTATCGCCTTGGCAGGCCAAATCGGTGTTGGAAATCGTACCGGTAATCGGATCTGGAAGCAATAACTCAAAAGCCGTATTGAGTACTTCTGTACAGCCCAAGGCATCGGTAACGCTGACGTCGTATTGCCCAGCGGAAAGTCCTTGGAAGATATGGCCGTTTACTTCTGTAACGTTCATCACCGCACTTGTTCCCAAATGGGTCAAGCTAATATCATATGGAGCTTGCCCACCTAATGGATTGATACTGGCACTACCTTGATCGTTGCTACAGCCAACATCTACCAAATCAATAGTTGCCAGTGTTACCGGGGCAGACGGTGTAGTAATGTTAAAAGATCTTACTTGGGTACAGTCTGGGAAAGCGTCTTGGGTAACCTCCATCAAATAGTTTCCGGCGGGTACATTAATGGCCGCGGTCGGACCGATATTGACTGAGCTTCCCGTAAGTATGGCCGCACCATCGTCGGAGCGATCGGCAGGTGTGCCATTGGTATCGAATATATTCCATGAGAAACCGCCTGTATACGTGGCATCTACCAAAGTTAATCTTATGCTCCCGTTATCTCCGAAGCAGATAGCATCGGAAAGTTTTTCTACGGTCACATCGAAAGTATTGGGTTCTTCGACAACATGTTCAATGGTCAATTCACAGCCTGTGATAACGTGACGTACACCAAAAGTATAGTTGCCTGCACCCAGATTCAAAAACTGGTTTGAAGCCTGATAACTTGCCGAGGGTAACATCCTAAACTGATAATTGGCAGGGTCTGAACTGTAATCGGTCAAACTTCCGGTAACGTCGATAGTGATGTCCTCGCCGGAGTTCGTACAACTAATTTCTCGATCGACTGTAATTGCAGTTGACAAGAGTTCGTCGTAGGCTGGTACCGTTACGGTCATTTCACCAGAACACCCGTTATCATCATAAACACGTACGGTGACATCGCCACCTGCAATATCGGTATAGCTATATGTATTGGAAGTATTGTTCTGTAAAATACCACTGGTAGCGTCATCTACGAATTCATAGCGTACATAAGTACCGCTACCTCCTGTGATACTGCTTAGATCGATGGATATTGTTGTGTTATCCGTGGTATTTCCACTTGAACAGCCGAACGGTGTTACAGTAGGTAATGTAAAAGTAATATCATTAGGTGCAGCGACGACGATGTTCGGTAGTACCAAGGTACATCCGTTCTGTCCGGTGCCGGTAACCTGATAAGTGTCTGGCGGAAGATTTTCAAATGAATTTGTAGCGCCATTGAATGTACCATTGTTCGGGCTGAGGGTATAGGTAAGCGGATTCACCCCATTGTTCACTTCGCTTATCGCGATGATACCATCGGAAGCACCGAAACAAGTGACATCGTTTGCATCTACTGTAAAATCGGGTGTAACTGCCGGAGCAATTTCCAAGGTAAAACTTCTTTCACACTCGGGCCCTGTTGTGCTATTATCGAATACCGTTACGGTATAGGTGTCTGAAGTGGGTATCGCTACGGTCAATGGATTTGAAGGAAGCACCTGTCGGGTTACAAAAGTACTTGAAGAACCAACAATTTCATAGTCATAGTTTCCTGAACCCGAAGTAACATTGATTTCTATTTCGGCCTCGTTACCCGAGCCACAACCCAAGATTTCTTCTATCGTAGCCTCGGCTTGCAAAGAAGGATACACATCGATAGCTTGCGACGCGGTACAACCGTTGCCATCTTTGATGAAAATGGTGTAGCTGCCTACGGCGACATTATTGAAAATACCACCATTGTTTTCGTAGGTAGTACCTCCGTCCAAAGAATATAATATTGTTGGGGAAGCGCTAGTGGCGTTTACCGTAACAGTTGGCGTTGTCGAACAGTTGTCAACATCAATCGAAGTAATCGTCGGATTTGCGGACAAACTCATGTTTATACTTCCTAAGGGAGCCGAACAATTATATTGGTCGCTGATACTTACGCTGTAACTTCCCGCGGGAGAATTTGCCGGAATTTCAATAGGATTATCCGCAGTTCCCGTGATTGTTGAAAAAGGAGCCGGGCCTGTTACCGTAAAGTTAAAGGTTCCCCCACCGCCTTGAATATCGTCAACTAGAATAATACCGGGGCCTTCACAGCTGATATCCTGTATTTTTGACAAAGAAGCTGTTATCGGGTCAAGTTCCTCTAGAATCAAGTTTTCACTGCCACTGGTACATTGTACGGTACCTCCGTTTACCTGTTCTACGACAATGTAATATTCGTCAGGTGCCAGGCCGGTTACCGAAATAGTGCCGGAGTAGGGGATGTCTCCACCACTATTTCTTATGCTGTTATTGTCGATATCGAATAATTCCCATCGCATCTCGGGCTCGGTCGATCCATCTGTATCGGTGAGAGTATAAATAATCTCACCGTCATCGGCACCGTCACAGGAAGGTTCGAAGGTTGCATCGATTTCCATCGGATTGGTAACGACATCGTTTACGTTCACGCTGCTTTGGCGTACGCAGCCCACAGCATCACGCACATAAAACGCATAAGTTTTGCCGGGAACAAGCCCTGGAAAAGTATGGGTGGTACCTGTTGGTAATGGGGCCGTCCAACCATTGACAGGAGTCACTTGATTGAAATTCGCAGGGTCGTCGGTATATGTATATTCATAAGGGTCGGTTCCATTAGATCCGCGAACGGTAACCTGTAATTCGTTACAGTTTACGATGATAGGCAGAATAGTAATATCCAAATCATCTAAGGGGAATGGAATGATGAAAGGCGGTAAATCAGTCTGACAAATTGTGTTTCCAAAGGTATCGACCGTTCGCATAGATGGGTTTACGGTAGATCCGGAAGCATATCCGGTCAATTCATCGGTGGTTCCAAGTACGGTATTATCACCTGTCCAACTACTACCACCATCCGCACTGAATTCAATGGTACCTGGAGCCAATACCGGATAATTGCTAAAGCTAAAGCCAAAATCGCTGAGCAGCCCGGTACAGGTTGCCGGCGTAACACCGTCGATATCCGCAGTCAGTTCCGTGGGTTGCGAAATAACGATACCCGTATCATTAACTGGGCAGCCAGAGGCGTCCGTAATAATGACATCGTACTGCCCCGGTAACAAATTGAAATACGTTCTAGAAGTCGACAATACATTGGTTTGGGTCTCATCTGCAACACCGTTGTCGGTATCTATGAGTTGATAGGTAAAGGGTGCCGTGCCCGAAGTAATGTTAACTTCAATATTACCGGTTTCCCCGAAACATTCGGCATCGGTAGGTGTTGTCGCGATGGCAGGTGTCGGTGCGTCATCAACTGTGACGGTTTCGGTATGTTGGCAATAAGGGGCCGTGCCGCCATTGTCACGTAGATAAACATCATAATCCCCGGCATTTCCACTAGTTACCGCAAAGGTATTTGAGGCCCCAAAATCAGAATCTTGAACTGGTGTACCAGTAGGTAGGTAGGCATAGACATAATTTAGATCACCGCCCGACGCATTTACCGAAATGCTTCCATCGGCGCATGAACTGATATCGATGACATCGATTTGTGCTTGTAAATTTGGATTTATGGTGATGCTTTCCACCGCTGAAGTACATCCGAAAGCATCCGATACTTCAACGGTATACGTGCCATCAGAGAGTCCGTTGAATGTATACGTATTGGCCGTGGCAGGGGTTGGAGTCAACCAAGCACCTCCATTTAATCGGAACGTGTAATCCCCATTGCCCGTATTGACCGTGGCCGTAATCGTGGCGTTGTTCTGATTGTCATAGCAGGCCGTCGCCGACAAGTCGATACCTACGGTCTCAGGTTCATTTACGGTTACCGGAGTTGTGGATACTATGTCACAGTTGTTGGCATCGCGAACCCGTACTACATAAGAACCATCGGGCACATTATTGAAAACCGCACCGTTTTGATAAGCTCGAATGACCGTGGTAGCGCCGTCCTCCAATTGATACTGATAACCTGGTGTACCCCCGGTCGCCGAGGCTTCAAGGGTAGCTCCGGTATTGAAACAGGTATAATCGGCCGTAAGGCTAAGCTGGGGAACTATGGCCGAGGGCTCGGTCAGTGTTGCAGTAAAGTCGGAAGTACATGCGTTATCATCTACTTTTCTGACCATGATCGTATAATTGCCATCGGCAAGTGTCGTCGGCGTAGTTACTGGAGAGGTGGTGGAACTCGTCCAGCTTGTGCCTCCATCCAACGAATATTCAAAACCAAAAGCTGCATCGAAGTTCGAGACCTCGAAACGAATCGAACCGTCGGAACTTCCATTACATAATGGATTATTCTCACCGAGCAACTGTGCTTCAAAAGCACGACCGGTTTCGATTACTACCGTTAGGTCTTCCGTTTTTTCACACACCTCGGCCAATTGGTATGCGGTGATATCATCCAATACTAAATCGTTACCGTCGTTACTGTTGACGTTAGTTCTAAAGACAATATCAATATCGGTATTCGCTCCTGGATCGAAGGTTATGGTACGTTCGTGCCAATCGTTGTCGTTTGTGTTCTTCGGAATTTCGGGAGCCACTTCGGTGTGGATTACAGTTCCCGAATTATCCAATATTTCGACAAGTATTTCCGGATTGTTACCGGCTCCGGAAACATCCATAAGATTGTATGCCCAGAAATTCAGGGTAATCTCTTCATTGGGCAGTACTTCTAAATCTCGCCTTGCCCATAAAACAGTGTTCAATTTAGGGTCACCAGTGTCGGAGAAAGTACTTACGTCTATCGCTAAAAAACGGCCGTCGGTCAAACCAGTATGGTCTTGTGGGCTCGTCCAGGACGGTATGGGATTGGTTACAAAATTTGTTACCGTGTACTCGCCGTTTACCAAAATTCCGGCCGGACCACGATTGCAGGTCGTGGTACTACCGTCTTGAGGCTCATAACAATAGTCGGGGCCGACTTCTCCGATTTGGGTAGTCGGGCCTGCACCAAAATCTTCAAGGAAAAGAGTGCTTTGGCTTGGAGCCAAGTTGTTTGAATAGCCTACGGTAATCGTATGCGTTCCATCTGCTACATTGGTAAAACTATTGCTGTCTATCGGAGTATTGTCCGTGCCGTTCAACGCATAGGTGTAGTCAAAATCCGTAGGGTTCGAACTGTTGATCGTTATCGTGCCCGTTCCGTCACAATTATAGGTGAGGTCACTATCAAGGTTCGGGTCTGGAGTCGGTGCCGGTACGGTAATATCCATATCATGTGCGCAACCCAATGCATCCCGCAGTTGTAACTGATAGGTTCCCGGCAAAAGGATTCTTTCGTTGCTTACATTAAAGGAACTGCCTCCATCAAAACTATATTCATAAGGGGCTTGGCCGCCATTTGCATTTAGAATCTTGACTCTCGCTCCACTTGGGTTACAGGAAGCATCTTCAACAATCGTAGGTGATGCCGTCAATCGAAACGGTTGGTCGATTTCATAATCAATAGTTTCCACACAGCCGGAACCGCTACCACTGGAATCCATTACCGTAATTGTATAAAAACCGGCCTGAAGGTTCACGAACGTATTCTCATTTTGATACGTAGTGCCACCGTCCGTACTATATCGGTATGGGGCAGTACCTCCGGAAGCGTTAACGGTCAAGGTTGAAGTTGACGAATCAGCACAGACAATGGCCGAATGGGATGCTGAGAGCGAAATACTTCCCAAATCCTCGATTCGAACAACATTTGATAATGCGCTACACCCGTTGCCGTCAAAAACGATGAATTGATAATCGCCATCTTCGTTAGGCAAATAGGTTGCAGGTGAACCGCTATACCCGAAAAGAAAACTTGTTGCCGTTTGCTTTTCCGAATCGGGAACGTTGGCCGCATCCGTGTATAATGGCGTACCGTCTTTACTCCAAATGGCCATTTCGTAATCAGGGCTGGGAAGACCGCCATCGGGGGTCAAAATTATGATACCGGATGTACAGGTAATATTTTCGTCGGTAACAGCGGACAAGGTCAATTGGGGAATGCGGTCTACGGTAATTTGTTGTGTATCTGAACAGCCTTCATCGGTTGTGGTGATTACAATATAATCTCCGGAGCTTACACCTTCGAAAGTATGTGTATTGTCATTTATCGCTGCCTCACGGGTCACAAAAGTACCCTGGCCTGCATTACTTCCATCGTCAAGCCTCAATTCATAACTGTATACTGGAAAAACGTTCAGGGCCTGTACTGAAATCGTTCCTAATTCGTTGCAATCTGCAAGAGTACTACTCAGGTTCACTTGATAGTCGCGTTCCACAATTCCAATATCTTCGGTCTCGAAGACGCAGCTACCAGCAATAGGGTCACCTGAAATCGGATCAAGTTGGGTAATCTGTACTTTGTACGTACCACTAGCAGCGATATCAAAGTTGGGCCCGTTATCGTCGGAAAAAGGTACGATGACAGCGTCTGTATTGACATCGACCAACTGAAAACCGTAGCCGGTTCCGATGTTCGTTATTCTAATATTACCGGGGGTTGTACACAGAATGTCGGAAGCCGTATGGTCAATATCAAGGTTATTCTTGAATACGTTGAAATAGAAACGGCTAAAACAACCATTTTGGTAATTTATTACGACACGAAATTCGCCGCTATCGGTCAGGGTGAAATTATCCTGAGTGGCCAAATCGGTCCATGAACAGGTGAAGTTTTTGTTCGCGCAATCATCTCCTGAATCGTCGCAACTACTCTCATCCAATTGTTGCCAAACGATACTTTGGGCGTCGGAAATACCTAATTGTATGGTAGCCTCATCGTTTTCTCCGCAGAGGAAAATTTTGGGCAAGAGATCACCATCTACGGAACAGGTAACTATCTCTCCTTGTAAATCATTATCAGGATTGCTATCGCTATTCACCTGATTGAAGTAGTCGATGATCGGATTGGTCTGGGTGGTTCCAAATCGTTCGACCCTGATTCGTTCTATCAAGTCAGGACAGCTTCCACCTGCGGATTTTTCTACAATATAGTTGCCTATTTCGGTAACCTGTAAAGTGCTTGGGTCATTATCGTGGTCACCGTTGTTGATCAAGGTGTCTCCACTATCGATTTGACCATTATTGTTGTTGTCAATTGCCCAGATGTAGTTGCCAAAGCCGCTACCGGCAGAAATTACGACGGAAGCTCCACAAAGTTGTACTGTTCTGGCCTGATTACAATTTGCAAGATCATCACGAATGTTGTTACTGGCTACCTCTGGAATCGTATCACAGGCCGAAGTAGAAGTAGCCCCCCCTTCATCGGTAAATGTTGCGGAATTGATATCGCCTTGGTAGGTAGAAAAGGCTAAATTTTCAAGTTGCGATGAACAAGCGGCAACAAAATCAGAACAATTGCCCGAAGTAGTTACCGTAATTTTGATACTGTACTCAGGGTCGCCAACTTCGACCAAATTGTCGGGTACCTGAAAGGTTATTGTTCTTGTATTTATATCGTAACTATGAGTTGTTCCCGTTGCGTCGGAAACATCAATGTTATCAAGTGTTACATTATTTGGAAGCACATCGCGAATGCTGTAGTTTGTTGCATTGTCGTCTCCTGTATTTTGAAAACGTAATACGTAGTTGAACGATTGGCCTAATGTAATGTTCTGACCATTGATATCGACACCACCAAGATCTTCAGAGGTATTTCCCAATAAGATTTCAGGAGCGAACACCCTAGTATATGAGGCAGCATTCACCGTACCATCATTGGTGTCGACTACAGGTGCTCCTGCGCCATACGCTCCATCATCTCCGCCATCGGCATCGTTGTCTTTGTAGAATTCATTGGCATCACTACAGCCGTCACCATCACTGTCAAGATCTAACTGGTCAGGAATACCATCGGAATCGGTATCACAACCCGCGGTCAAAAGAACGCCCTGCATGTTGGTCGGGCCGACAATTGCTTGATCGATTACGACTGTATTACTTCCCGATCCACTCCAGGTAAAGGCATTGGGAGGAGTGGTCAGCTCCATGGGTTCCAAAGGTCCGTTGGAAGTTCTGGCGCCAAAAAGTTCCAACTGGCCTGCCGCGTCGATAACTATACGGATTAGAGGAGTGCCATGGGAGCCGCTCAAGCTGTATACTTGCGGATTTCCGTTTTCTCCATAACCAAATCCGTCCATAAAACGGGCAAAGTTACCCGGTTCATTTTGAAACTGCATTTCTCCGGCCAAGTCTGTACCGTTTATTTGAATGCTAAAAGAATTATCCAAACTAAAAAGATCAAGAACCATGTAGTTTTCAGTGCTGGACAATGTACTTGTATGAGATGCTCCGCCAGAGATATTAAAGGCAAAGCCGCTACATTCGTCTTCGTCATAGACCCCGTCATTATCATCATCCAAGTCCGTTACATCATTAATACCGTCGTTGTCATAATCGTTATGAACCACTATTTTGGCCGATGGGCTATCTTCGGTAATGTTAGTATCCGTCTGGTCTTGACTGTTCGTAGCAGTGTTTGTAAGGCTCAATAGGGGTAAGGTGTCTATTTCATCGCCTCGTACCTCTAGTTCTAACTCTGCAACTTCACCACCATCTAAGGTGCCGATATTCCATGTGTTGCCACTCCAATTTCCGGTGATTGTAAATGCGTTGACGAAAGTGAGTCCTGTTGGAATGTTATCCGTTATCTGCAGATTGGTCAAAGGGCCGACACCCCAATTTTGTACACGTATGGTGAACGTCGCCGTTTCACCTTCCATGATTTCCGCCTTGTCCACTGACTTTTCAAGATGTACATCTGGATCACAATATAGACCAAATATAGGATTACTATCATAGGTACATGGGCCCTTAGTACCTCTCAAAAAGTATTCGCCAGCGCCATCAGGTGCATAACTTGGACTATTTGCACCTGGTACAATAACTCCATCTTTATACCACTGAAAAGCATCAAAATTACTATTGGTCGCTTCATAAATTTCGGACCCAACGAAGCACCCCGTACCTCCTCTGATTTCCAGGGTGACTTCAGGTACGGTATCAAAACCTGAAAAGTAGCCTGCAACACCCCTTGCTCCATTAAAGCCAAAGAAACCAACGGCCATTGGGCCTGTTGATTGAACGCTCACATTTCCGTTGAGGTTGGGTATATAAAAGGTCTTCCAATCGGTAGACCCACTCACTGCGTTTGATGGAGGTAAAGTTACAGCTCCGTTACCATCGGTGACTACAATATTCGCATCAGGTGTGTTTACCGCGGCAATAATGGTTAAACCACCGGTAACTGAGGTTCCGGCCATGTTTCTAATATCCGGAATATTATCCATTGTATCTGGAAGCAAACAGTTTACCGGTGCCACGAAATTTAATCCTTGGGTATAAGGTTGCGTAGCTCCGGCCAAACATTGATAGGCGTAAACGTCTTTCGAGGTTTGAACTAACATGTTCGCTCCTACGGTATTCGATGAATACAAATTACTTGGTACTTCGAAATAGTCTCCATTATCAATGGTTGCAATAGGGGTAGCCGAACCATTCACGAATATTTGTGTGTTGTCGGATATAGCTATTAGAAGCGGAAATTCTGTCCATCCATTTGGATTGCCATTTCCACGAACGAAAACATATTCTTTGCCTAAGCGATTTTCAGGAACGGGTTGGTCAATACCAGCATCACGATTGGTGGCGCCTACTTGACGACCAAAGTTCATAGCCCCGTTACTAATGACAATATCTTTATCAGAAACGATTGAAGCCCCGATCCAACCATCTTCATGTGCCTGTGTTGGCGAATCACCGATATAGGTTTCATAGACAAATGATTCATTGGCATCAAGGGTAATTTGATGTGTATTAGCTGTAATACCAGCTCTGTCATTGCCAACTCTAAACTCACAACCGGGATCATAACCAAAGAGATCAATGGTAGTATTGTCCTCGGTAGCCATGATACCCAAGGTATTTGATTTTGACGGATGGTTACCTCTATTGGGTACACCCCCCCATTTGAAATTGGTACCCATGGCCTGACGTCCTTTAGATGTCAATGAAGCCGATTGGGCATTGCTACTACCGCGATAGTTCACATAAAATCGGTTTCCGCTAGGGGCCTCAAACCGAAGACCACTATTTGTTAAAACAACACCGGTATTGGCGTTGTTGACTAAAATAATATTGTTATCCCCATTTGACATCGGGTAGACTTCAGGATTTACATTTGAAATAGTGTAAGAGTCTATTGGAGTCGGATTAGTTCCTCTGTAGATATTTACAGTAAATGGTGTCGGTTCAGGTGTAGACAAGTAAACGGCTTGTTGCCGTATCCCAGCATTGTTTTGACCTTGTTTAAGGGGTGGTAAATAGTGAAGGTCACTGAGCTGGGCATATGTATTTTGCACCGTGAGGGCAATAGACATAAATAAAAATAGACGAAGTAGGTAGCGCATGGTTATAGTTTGGGACTATTTTCCCCAAAATAACAGCAGGCGCGCTGTTTTGACAAAGTATTGTTGTGAAATGCGTATTCGCTGTTGTAAAGACTTGTGCGGAGTGTTTTTGCGACGCTTTCACCTTCTTGAAAATTGATGCGGATTCTATAAAAAGTAAAAAAGTTAGATGAAAGGTTTAGTGCAGTGAAAATGATGTTTGGAGAGGTACCTTTACAATATTCTAAATCTACAAAAGAGAAGGTTCAATAGTCTAAAAAGGGGTGAATGAAAGTATCTTTCGACCCGAGTGCTTTTTAGCCAAGAGAATTATATCTTCCCGTAATGAAACGGAAAAAAACCCTTGAACAAAGTCAAATGCTAAAAAATTATTATCCAACTATCAGCTGTAATTCTTTAGACTCATTAAATTTTAATAAAACAATCCGTGTAGCAATGAACTTGGTAAAACCTTTTGTAGTAGTCCTTTATGTATTGATTTCCATGAGTTGTAAAGATGGAAAAAAGATTTCAATGAATTCCAATAAGGAAAATAGTGTCGACTCCAATAACTTACTCAAAAACGCTGCTTTGCAGTATCAAGTTTTGAAAGAAGAGGCGTTAGAATTCCAACGTATTCCAAGGACTTTGGATGAAGAAGGAAATATGCATTGGACCAACCCCAAATTTGATTGGACCGAAGGCTTTTTTCCAGGAAGCTGTTGGTACCTGTACGAAACTTTGGGAGATATCCAGTGGAGAAATGCAGCAGAACAATTACAGGCTCAATTTGAGAGCCATAAAAACCGTACCGATAACCATGACCTTGGTTTTGTATTCAATTGTTCTTACGGCAATGGATATCGGATTACAAATAACCCCGCTTACAAAGAAGTACTGATATCAGCGGCAGATTCATTGTTAACAAGGTTTAATCCTTCAGTAGGCTGTATTAAAAGCTGGGACGTTGATAAAGGGTGGCAGTCGAAGAGAAATTGGCAATTTCCGGTCATAATAGACAATATGATGAACCTTGAGCTCTTGTTCAAGGTTACTGAGTTTACCGGTGATAAAAAATATAGGGAAATTGCGGTAACCCACGCAAATACAACACTTAAAAACCATTTTAGAGACGATAATAGTTCGTTTCATGTGGTGGATTACGATGCAGTTTCCGGTACTGTAAGATCTCAGGAGACGGCACAAGGTTTTGCGCATGAGAGTGCCTGGGCAAGGGGTCAGGCGTGGGGCCTGTACGGTTATGTGGTATGCTACCGTTATACAAAGGATAAAAAATACCTCGATCAGGCAATTAAAATATCCGAGTTTATTCTGAAAAATTCCCCAGAGGACCTAATTCCATTTTGGGATTATAATGCACCTAAAATACCCAACGAACCTAAAGACGTTTCGGCCGCATCCATAACTTTATCGGCACTATTGGAATTGAACGATTACTCTGAAAGGGATTATTTGGAAACTATCGAACGTATGATTCAATCCCTGTCTTCGAATGAATACAGTGCTAAAAATGGCGAAAGTAAAAATTTTATTTTGAAGCATTCGGTAGGAAGCATTCCCCACGGAGCAGAAATTGATGTTCCTCTTGCTTATGCAGACTACTATTATATTGAGGCGTTGGCGCGTTATAATGCAAAATACGGGAAATGATAATGCGCTTAAATCATATCCTGCCTACTACTTTTTTTGTCTATTATTCATCGAGATGGGGGCTTGATAGAGCTAGCTGTACTGTCTAAAACTGTTATCGTTCCCTCTCCGGATTTCTAACTTTTCCTTTGTACCTTCCAAGGCAAAGAACCAGTTGGCGTTGAGGTAGTTGTTCCCAAACGAACCGTTGAAACTTTCGATTAGTGATTATCAGCAGGTTTTCCATGCCTTGAGAAGTCAAGTCAGACATTGTTCTCGGGCCCATTTGTACAATATTATACCGACGAAGTCACTTCTAATTAGCAGTTTGCACAACCTCTTCTATTTTAAATCATTATGTACGACGGGTTTACTATTTTTATCTAGACCGGCAGTTGTAGCGGTTTTGTCACTATCAATATTGTAGCTATTTAGACTCGACCTCTAAAAACCCTAGAATATAGGTCAGGGGCGCATTCCAATTTAGGCATATTTCGTTACTGGCATAGCTGGGCTCTTGATCCACCCAACTTTTCATCGGAGCTACATTTTTCGGGTAAACCGTTCCATTCTTTTCATCTTGCCGCCTGCTATTCGGCCCACCGGAAAGTAATCCGGGAACGGGCTCAGCAATACCATCGGCAGTACTTTGACGATGGTGAATGTACATTGGGCTATTGTCTCCAAACCCCGTAACAAAACTGACTCCGACCGCATTGTTGCCCAATACATAGTCCATCGCCTGTTGTGTGCCTTTTAGGTACTTTTGATCTTTAGTTAGTCGGTAAGCCTGTGCCCACAACATGGCGGCATTGAGTACATCACTGTTACTGCCCCATTGAAAATCGTCGATAGGTTGAAAATAGTCCATGGCCTCGGCTTTTTTTAAAAGCCTCTCCGCGCTATTTAGAAGACCCTTTTCGATTTTACGGTAGGTAACGTCTCCATTGGATAGCACATTACTTTCCAGAATGGAAAAGACACCCAAAAACCGCATAAACCCCGTCCAACTCTCCCCGGGCCTAAATTCAAAATCAAAGGAATCGATAGGCAACTGATTAAGATAGAAAGTATCTTTCGTAGAAACGAAAAGTTCGGCATTGGCCCATAACCATTCATCTTTCGCATCGTCATCACCGTATTCTCCCGTACTAATGTCCTCTGGATTTTCAAATAGCTTTTCTGGATTTCCTTTTGCCCAATTATAGGCCTTTTTAGATGCCGATAAGCAATGGTTCGCATAGACCGAATCTATTGGAAAAAAAACACGATATGCCTGTGCGGCGCAAGCTGCAAAATCTAAGGTTGCGGTCGTACTTTTTCCAACGATAAACCTGGGCGATTGTGCTTTCTCGGGCATTACCATACCCTCAAATTTCTTCGTGGTCAGCTTGTGGAATAGTCCGCCATCATCATCCTGCATAGTTAATAGCCAATCGAACTCATATTTCAATTCATCTAGATAATCACTTGTTCCATTACCACTCTCAGGAATGTTCAGCGAACCATCTTCCATTAAATTAGGATATTGTTCATGTAAAAGAAAAAACTGCCCCAAAGGGAAACTGCCGTTAATCACATACTTATTATAGTCTCCGGCATCGTACCATCCTTTTGGTGAGGCCTTTGCACCTTTATGCTTGCCACTTGATTCATGAAAAGAGACCAAAGTGTCGGGGTGTCCCATTTCACGATGCCATTTGCCGGCATGTTTTTGTTGTAATGAACTCCCACTGCGCTGATAGTACAATCCTTTTACTGAACCCAAAAGCACTTCATGGAGTACGTTATTTTTAATTTCAAAAGGATGGGAGTAGCCCAAATCATCTATGAAAATCTTATAATTACCAGGGGTTGCCACTTCAGTGAAGTCTGCAATCTTTACGGCTTCACCGGAGAGCTCCCAATTTTTTACGTTTGAGAGGGTACCGTTGAAAACCACAGTATATTGCGCTACATCGATTAGCTGAAATGTAGTTGCGTCGAGATGGTCGGCGATCACAGCCTTTTTCGCCGCGTTCGGGTAGTATCCGATTTGGTTAACTCGTATTTTACTGCTCGACTCATCATTATTCGCCTGTGCTATAATGGCGAGATTGAAGTTGAAGAGAACAAAGGAAATTAAAATAGATTTCATGTAGTGCTAATTTTTTATTTGTTAGTCCATTTGATTTTTGAAAATATCACTATTGTTTACTACGGTTTCGAATACACGATTACCTATGATGCGATGGCCAAGATCGTTACCGTGAACACCATCTTCATGGATTAAAAAATCATTATAGTGCATTGCTTCAGAAACGTTTGAAAGAGGCAGGCGCTGCTCTTCGGCAAGTGACTTTATTGCTTCGTTATATTTTTTGGTATGGTCAAGACTGCCCTTGTCTCTTGGTTCGTATCTATCCCAACCTGTCATATGAAACACGTTGGTCAATATAATTTCTGTTTTAGGCAGTTTTGATTTTATTTTTGTTAGCACTTCTTCTAAATCTTCTCGAAAAATCGTCACTGGAGTCCCGAACCGCATGTCGTTAAGTCCGAAACAGCAAAACACCAAATGCGGTTTTAGGTCGATGACGTCTTTTTCGACCCTTTCTAAAGCCGATGGCTTGGTCGACTCGGCGTAGTTCGTAGTTCGTCGGGAAATGGTATTGTCACCAACACCCCTATTGAATACCTTTACAGGCCGCTTAAGAAAATGTTTCAACTGCGTCTCTACGATACCGAGCCAAGTATATTGTTCTTCAGTGGCTTTTGCACCTAGGGTAATACTGTCACCAAACCCCACGATGACATATTCTTCTTCTTTCATATTTTAATTTTTAAAGTCCGCTGCAAGGTCGAATATAATTTTGCCGCAGTCTCCAGATTCCATTAAGGTCAACGCCTGCTTAGCCTCTTCTAACTTGAAACAATGTGTAATTAAATCGGAAAAGGCCAGAGTTTTTTCAGCGGTCTGGTCTACCAATTTTTTCATGTATGTAATCGGTGTTGCAGCAATGCCTATAAGGGTTAGACCCCCGCTACCAATAATTCGTTGGAAGATATTCGTTGGTACATTCCCCTTGCTTAACCCTGCTATAGCTATCTTGCCTCGATTTGCAGCCATCTCTAGCGCTTGTAACTGAGTTTTTACCTTCCCTACACATTCGGCAACTACGTCACAGCCTTTATTCGCAGACCAATTACGTATCGCTAAAATAGGGTCTTCTTTGTTCGGGTCTATTGCAATTTCTAGACCAAGGCTTTGGGCCATTGCTCTACGGGAAGGCGAAATATCAACACCGGCCACTCTTGCACCCAAGCTCTTTGCGATTAGCAATAGCGAAAGCCATACAGGTCCCAAACCTATAATGGCCAGATTTTGACCTTTTTGCAACCGGGTCTCTTCCACAATCGTCATGGCTGTGCCTCCCGCGCATGTCAGTACGGCCGCTGTATCGAAGCTAATGGAATCAGGTAAAGGAACTATATTGGAAGCTGGTACTGAAATGTATTCGGCATTGCATCCGTGATTATTCCAATGTAAACCCGACACACCGTTTTCACATGCCGTATTGTACCCATTGTTGCAAGGTGTGCATGAGTTACAACCGAAGACCCCGGCAACAAGAATCCGTTGCCCGACAACAAGACCTTCCACCTCTGTGCCGAGCTCTGAAATCCAACCCGTAGCTTCATGACCTGAAATTGCAATATTTCCATTTACTTTCTCAATTTTATCCTTGGTATTTCGAAACTTATGAATATCCGTTCCGCAGATGGCGGTCTTGCTTATTTTTATGATAGCATGCCCCTTTTTAGGTTTAGGCTTCTCATAGTTTAACAATCCGATCTCTCGATTCCCTTTGTAGACCAATGCCCTCATAATGTTCTTTAAGTACTGTAAATTAGGGTGTTATCGGCGATGTTTTCTCCTCTGGCATGAAATAGTTTGTGATCGGGTGCACTTTCTGGGTTGAATTTCATATCCAAAGAAAAGAATCTCATGGTGTAGCCACACCTTCTTTTTTGCGATGTATTGGCATTCGCCCCGTGAATTATTCTCGCGTCGTGCAGGGAGTATTGCCCTGGTTCTAGTTCAAACCATACTACATCTTCTAGGTTAAAGGTACCTTTTTTGATTTCTGTCGAGAACGTACTGTTCTCTTTGTCTTCAACCTCTTCATATTCCGAAAATCCGTTTTTTTGTGTACCAGGAACTACACCCATACACCCGTTAGCTTTATTCGACTCGTCTATAGCCAACCATAAAGTAACGATTTTATCAAGCTCTTTAAATTTTCCTTCCCAATAGGCACTGTCTTCATGCCAAGGGGTACGCCTTCCCTTGCCAGGCTCTTTTGAGATAAAATGGCTACTGAAAAGACCGACATTTGGTCCAATAATATCTTCAACTACATCTAGTACTTCGGGTGATAGTAGAAAATCAAGTAAACGGGAATCTCGGAAATGAGGAGTGTCGAGTTCGTCTGCGGCCCTTCCTTTAACTTTGCTAAGATGCTCTTCAAAGATTTCAGTTAATCGCGCCTGTTTCTCGTGGGAAAATAGCTGTTTTTTGGGTAAAAGATAACCTTGGGTCCGGTAAAACTCTAAATCGGAATCTGAAAGAATTGGTATTTTTTTTGAATCTATCATAATAAGGGAATTTAAAATTGAATAATTTGAACAGTACAAAAGTCCGTTTAGTTGGGCATAAAAAATTCCACTTTTCTGTTTTCTTTTGATATTATCATGAATTTATGATACTTTAATGAATTAAAATGATTTAATTCGCTATGTAAATTTCCTAAAAGTACTGAAATTGAATTTTAAAGAACCGCTTTAAACTACCAAATACAATCTATATGAAAAGCAATGTCGTTATCAGTTTAAGGGAAAAAATGGCTTATGGAGCGGGTGATTTTGCTTCCTCAATGTTCTGGAAGCTCTTTTCGATGTTTCTCTTGTTTTTCTACACTGATGTATTCGGTATTTCGGCAGCAGCAGTAGGCACTATGTTTTTGGTCACTCGAGTTTGGGATGCGGTAAATGATCCCGTCATGGGTATTATATGCGATAGAACACAAACACGCTGGGGTAAGTTTAGGCCTTACCTCTTATTTTTAGCTTTGCCATTCGCAATCATAGGCGTTCTTACGTTTACGAGTCCCGACCTGACCTCTTCGGGCAAACTGGTTTATGCTTATGTCACCTATTCCTTGATGATGATGATTTACACGGCGGTAAATGTTCCTTATGCATCTTTGATGGGGGTTATGACCAGCAATATCGAAGAGCGAACCTCGCTTGCCTCATGGCGCTTGATCGGGGCGTTCGCAGGTGGTCTTTTAGTCACCGCCAGTGCAAATGCATTAATCGATTATTTTGGGGGAGCTGATTCGGGCACAACAGACTTTGAAACGGGATATCAGTACACTATTATGGTTTTTGGGGTACTTGCCGCTTTTTTCCTTGTACTTACTTTCTTAGGTACAAGAGAACGATTGGAACCGCCGAAAGAAAAAAACAATTCACTAAAAGAGGACCTCAGAAACCTGAGTAGAAATATGCCTTGGTTTATAATGCTTGGAGCTGCTATTTGCAACAACATATTCAATACGCTAAGAGATGGTACAACATTGTATTACTTTAAATATTACATCAAGGATCAAACATTGTCTTTTTTTGGAACCGAATATGATTTTTCACAGGGAGCTTTGGCTTCCGCTTATCTTTCCGTCTGGGTAGGAACCAATATTTTAGGGGTTATTCTTGCCAAACCATTATCCGCAAGAATCGGTAAAAAGAAAGCTTTTCTGTATTCGATTTTGGTATCTTCCATTTTAAGTATTGCTTTTTTCTTCTTGGGCCCCGATCAACTGTTCGCCATTTTTGCTCTCAATGTATTTATCGGTATTTCTGCCGGGGTAGTCATGCCGTTATTATGGGCCATGTATGCCGACATTGCCGATTATTCAGAATGGAAGAACGGTAAACGTTCTACCGGCCTAATTTTTTCATCATCTTCGATGTCGCAGAAATTCGGTTGGACCATAGGTGGGGCCCTGACCGGTTGGATGCTTTCATACCTGGGCTTCGAGGCCAATGTGGAACAAACCGAATCTTCCGTCTTTGGTATTCGATTGATGATAAGTGTTGTTGCTGGGGTAGCCGGTATTCTAGCGGCAATCTTTGTCAGCCGATACAAACTCGACGGCGCGATGATGGAAAAAATTCAAGGAGAACTTAGTATTATGCGAAAAAACAATTAACCCAAAATTATCATGTCATTTGAAAATAGATTAAGTGCGCTTCAGAAAAACCACGAAGCTTTTATAGGGCAAAGTAACCGTCCTAATCATGAATTCAACGGTATTTATGAGAGATATGAAAACCCGGTTCTTACAAGAAACCATGTGCCGATAGATTGGCGTTTCGATCTTGATAAACGAACAAATCCATTTCTTCAGGAGCGCCTTGGAGTAAACGCTGTTTTTAATCCTGGAGCTATTCTTATAGACGGAAAAATTGTACTCGTCGCAAGAGTCGAAGGCAATGACAGAAAGTCTTTTTTCGCCATTGCGGAAAGTCGTACAGGTGTCGATGGATTCAAGTTCTGGAAAGAGCCGATAATTATGCCGGAAACCGAAAATCCCGATATCAATATCTACGACATGAGGATTATCGCGCATGAAGATGGGTGGATATACGGTACTTTTTGTACAGAACGTAAAGATCCCAGTGCCAAACCGGGCGATACGGTATCGGCAATCGCCTCTTGTGGAATTGCCAGGACCAAAGATTTAAAGGTCTGGGAAAGGTTGCCTGATCTGGTCAGCTATAAAGGCCAACAAAGAAATGTGGTGCTTCATCCTGAATTCATAGAAGGAAAATATGCCTTATACACAAGGCCTCAAGACGGATTTATTAGTGTAGGCGGCGGTGGCGGTATCGGGTGGGGGCTGACCGAAAGTATGGAGCGAGCAGAAGTTTTGGAGGAAAGTATCATTGACAACCGGGGGTACCACACAATAAAGGAAGTCAAAAATGGATTGGGGCCTGCACCCATCAAAACAGAGGAAGGGTGGTTGCATCTAGCGCATGGAGTTCGAAATACAGCTGCAGGTCTTAGATACGTGTTATATCTTTTTATGACCGCATTTGATGAGCCCTGGCGCGTTATTTATGCACCTGGCGGGCATTTTATTGCTCCCTCGGGAGATGAGAGACTTGGTGATGTTTCGAATGTTTTATTTTCAAATGGATGGGTGGTCAAAGGTAGCGAAGTATATATTTATTATGCGAGTTCAGATACCAGGGTTCATGTCGCCAAAAGCAGTATCGGCCAATTGATCGATTATGTGAAAAATACCCCCGAAGACGGTCTTAGGTCTGCTAATTCGGTACAGCAACGACTGACATTGATCAATAAAAATAGAATGTTGAACATGATCAATAGCCAGGGTTAATAACTTTTAAAGCTGTTGTATGAAGATAATTCGCGAACACGTATCACTTTCAAAAGAACACCCCTTTCTTATCAGTATTTTTGATGATGATCAAGTTGATTTGAGCTATCCCTTTCATCAGCACAGATATGCTTATGAACTTACTATTACACTTGGTCTATCCGGTACGCGAATGGTCGGGGATAGTACAGAACAATTCTTGGGGCAAGACGTTGTTCTAATGGCTCCCGGATTACCTCATTGTTGGCAAGATCACGGTATTCAAAGTCAGGAACGTAAAAGAATAGTTGTTATCCAATTTTTGGATTTGTTGTTTTCAAAGGAATTACGGCTCGCTAATTTTAACAAACAAATTGTTTCGGCTTTGGAAAATGCAAATTTTGGTTTGGAACTGATTGGGCAAAGTAAGGCTAGTGCAGTTCGTTGGGCAAATGATTTGAAATCGCAGAATGATTTTGATGCTTACGTCGGCTTGATGAAAATATTACATCTTTTTGGTTCAAAAAATAAATCGCGTAGGCTATGTAGCAATGGTTATTTAAAGCCTGAATTCAAAGGGGAGACCAGTAGACTTAAAAGCGTTCTAGAATTTATACATAATAATTATTCCCGAAAACTCCAGGTTGCAGAAGTGGCAGGCCAAATACATTTGTCGCCTTCCGCCTTTAGCCATTTTTTTAAGAAAAGAACTTTAAAAAGTTTTGCGGAGTATGTTTTAGATATGCGATTGGGAAAGGCTGCGCAATTACTTCAACACACAGATATTCAGGTAACCCAAGTGGGGTATGAAAGTGGTTTTCAAAACATATCTCATTTCAATCGTTCGTTCAAAAAAAAATACAAACAGACGCCGTTAAAGTTTAGACATAAATTTAGGCACTTGATTCATCGAACCCAGACGGTATGATTAGAGCCTGTTTAGCAATTTGTGATTAGCCCCGAGTTATTCGGGGTTACAGGTCATTTTTGGTTGCCTTTTGACAAAGTTCTAAACAGGCTCTTAAAGTCAAGGAGTGCTCTTCAAGAGCGGATTAACTCGATAATCGAGATTTAAATTCCCGAGACAGTTGACAAAATCTCAACGGCCCTGATTTCGATAACAATTTTTTAATTACAGGATTATTTGACCTGCTGAAGAATACTTTAAAAGTAATTACTAGCTTACCAACCGCGATTTTACAACAAATCGGAAGACTTCTCAATAAGCATTTTCAGTTCGGCTATTTCCGGTCCGGTCGGCATTTCCAAAGGGGCCCGAACATCGCCCGCCGGTTTGCCGATCAAGGCTGCTCCAGCTTTTATAAGACTTACGGCATAGCCAGATTTTTTGCTACGCAGATGTATAAAAGGAATGAAGAACGATTTTATGATGCTTTCGACTTTCGACCTTTCGCCGGCCCGAAGCGCCTTATAAAAAGAAAGTGCCAATTCAGGAACAAAATTGAAAACCGCCGAGGAATAGGTGTTTACGCCAATCGAAAGATATGCCTCTGAAATAATCTCGGCGGTAGGTACGCCGCCGATATAGGTCAATCTGTCGCCAACAGTCTTAATGGTATCGTTCAGTTCTTGCATATTTCCGGTGCCATCTTTGAGCGCAATAAGATTTGGGCAAGCATCGGCCAACTGTTTTATGGCCGAACTTGAAAGTGTACCATTGGCACGGTTATAATAGACGACAGGTAGTTTCGTATTTTCAAGTATGGTCTTGGCGTAAGCGATAAGCCCGTCTTCGGGGCAGCCGGTTAAATAAGGTGGCATTAATAATAACCCATCGATACCTGCTGATTCGGCAATTTTTATAAACTCTATAGCTTCTGGAATGCTCCTTCCGATACTTGATAGAACCGGTACTTTTCCATCAACGGTTTTTGACGCTATCGAAACGATTTGGCTGTATTCTTGTTTTGATAACGAAAAAAATTCTCCTGTGCCTCCTGCAACGAATACTGCTGATATATGGTGTTGCATGAACCAGTGCACCCTGTCGGTAAAACTTCTAGCGTCGAAGTTGCCATTGCCATCCATATCTGTAATTGGAAAAGATAGCAATCCGTCTCCCAAAGCATTTTTTATAGTCTCGAATTTCATTGTGCGATTTCTTTTAGTACCTGTTAACACTAAACGGAAATTAGTGGTTTTTTGATGAATTTTTCAGATTTACAGCCGCTTTTTGGCGAACATAGCGGGCTACGTTGACAAAAAACATAGACGAAATACGGAAAAAGAGCGATAAATCCGATGTTTGGCTTAGTGTTAAGCGGCACTAGTTCGTATTCAGAAAAGTCTTAAAAAAGAGCTCATTCTTTTTGAAAATTGTAAATGACAAGATAGTAAATTGTCAAGTATTGTGGGTTACACTTTAAAATAGTTGTATCAAATAGAAAGACACAGCATACGAATTTTCCTTTTCTTTTTGGTTAAGAAATTTCACTGTATTTTCCATGTCGTAGATAAATCTTGCGCAAGAAATATAGCCAAAAAGAAAACTTGAATAAGTCTGCAAAAATGAGTTTTCATATCGTATCTTCCCCCCTAAAAACCACGATTACAAAGAAAAATCTTATATATTAAGCTGAGATTTTCATATCTTAGAGATACCTAAAAATTTTTTAGTCAGAAATTCCAATCTGGATGTTCTTTTGTTTTTCATAGTTCCCCTATAAATTTAAACTTGTATTTCAGAACGTTCAAACTGTAAAAACTAAGGAGCATGGTTAAAAGTAACAAAGTTCTATCGTTAAATGACAAGAATGACGAGGCAGCATCAAAAATCGAAACGATACGGAATTTGATTTTCGGTGAAAATATCGAGGCCTACGACTCGGAGTTCGAATTGTTGAAAAAAGATATTGAAAAAAAGAAAAAAGTATTAGAAGAGCTCGTCGAAAGCGTCCGTCAAGATTTGAAGAAGTCCATCGACAATGTGGCCACCGATGTAAATATCAGGATTACGGAACTTGAAGATAAGGTTGAGGAAAAAATAGAGAACCTGCAAACCGATAAAGTAGATAAAAATATGCTCGGCAAGCTTCTGATGGATTTGGGGGAGAAGGTGAGCCAAAAGTAATAGGAGCCAAAACCCTCAGAGATGAACGAAGATGACAAAATTCAATTATTAAAGAATATTCTGTTCGAGGAGGAAAGTTCTTATGTCGAACGAATTGCCCACAGGGTAGGGCAATTGGAAGAAACCTTTAACGACAAAAAAAAGCTTTCCTCAAAAGTAGAGCCCATTGTACAGAATGAACTTGACGAGTTCAAAACAAGTATTCCCGATACTTTGGGTCCCGCCATTACAGCGGCCCTGAAGGAAGAGATCGGTAAAAATCGAGATCAAGTAGTAGACGCACTTTTTCCCATCCTGGGGAAGATGATCAAAAAATACATTGCGCAAGAGATCAATAAATTATCCGACAAAATAAGTCGGCAATTGAGCTTTAGGGGAAAGATACGATCTTGGTTCGGTGATTCTAAGGAAAAGCAAAATATCGTCGATGCTTTGATGCCCGCAAATATTGAACAGGTGCTTTTGATCGAGAGAGACTCGGGGCTTCTAAAGGCCAGTTATTCCGATACCCAGACCATTGATGAAGAAATGATCTCGGGTATGCTCACGGCCATTAAGAGTTTTGTAGAAGACGCGTTCAAGGTCAAGGGCCAGCATCTTGAGCTCATAGAGTATGAGCTATATCGTATTCATCTGCAAAGTTTTAATAGATATTATGTGGCTGTGGCCCTGTCGGGCAATTATACTCTCAAGGCAAAAGATAAGCTGCAAGACCTTATTTTCGATTTCTATGAAGACTTCACAAAAAAAGAAGAATATGAATCCGAGGGCACAGATGTAATCAACCAGCAACTGGAAAAAAGTTTTGGATATGCAGTTCTCTAAAAAAGTAGTTATACTGGGGCATTTCGGCGTGGGCAAGACCTCACTCATCCGGCGTATCGTAGAGGATAGTTTTTCGAACAACTATGAAGTATCCATCGGTGTGCACATTACCAAGAAAACCATAGAAACCGATTCAGGTACATCGGTTTCGCTTATCCTTTGGGACCTGGAAGGCACCAATAAACTCGACGAAATCCGCGATTCATATTTGTTGGGTACGCATGCGGTTATTTTTGTATTTGACGTTTCAAGACCCTCTACGTTCGAGAACATTCATCAAGATCTTTCCATTGTAAAGAAGAAGGTATCCGATGTTCCGATTGTGGTGGTGGGCAACAAGATAGATTTAGTAACCTCTGAGGCGTTGGCCAAAGCACTCGAAAACTACGAAATCAAATACGATTACCTCACCAGTGCCAAGACAGGCAGCCAAGTAGATGACCTATTCGCGCGCTTGGCAAAAATGCTCGTATCCAATGTTGAAACAATTCAAGGAAAACTATAGCCATAGTCATTTACAGTTTATTTTAACGGATACCCAAGGTACGGTTACCGAAAGTGATCAGACTATCTTGAACGTACGGCGAGGAACGCAGATAGATGAGCTGCATCCTTTTTTTATCGGGATGCACGAAATCATCTCTTCGGTCGAGGAAAATATGGTATTCCGCTGCGTTCAGTTGGGAGATTTCGAAAACTTGCTTACCGTTGATATTGAAATTTCAAAAAAGGGAGACCATATACTGACCGTAATCTACGACCTTACGGATCATTATCGCGAGTATCAGGCCATGGCCCAATCAAGAAATGAATCGGTAATAGGCTCCGAACGTATTTTGATAAAGAATAATGAACTACAAGAACGGGAACGTTTCAAAAATGAGTTCATCCAAAATTTTAGCCACGAACTGCGAAATCCGCTCACGAATATCATATCCCTTACGAACATACTGGGGCGAACCGACTTGACTATGGAGCAGGAAAGGATTTTAAAAACCTTAAAAGACTCGACGTCAAACTTGAAATTAATGCTAGAAGATATTCTCAGCATTTCAATGATCGCAAAGGGCAAGCTGGCGCTCAACCCTACCGTATTTGATTTCATCCATTTTCTTGAATTTTTGAAACTGACCTATCGAACGAGGGCAAAAGAAAAGGGCCTCGTTTTCATTATTACGGCCGATAAAGATATTCCGGCCTATATCGAAGGCGATCGATTACGACTTTTGCAGGTATTGACCAATTTATGTGATAATGCCATCAAATATACCGAAAGGGGAAGCATAGCGCTTCACATTGCCCTCAATCAACAATGGGCCAATACGATAAGTCTCCGTTTCGGGGTAAAGGATACCGGAAAGGGCATTCCTCCCGAAAGCCTCGAAACCATATTTCAGAGTTTTGAGCAGTTAGGTCCTACAGAAGGGGTGGGCCTGGGCCTCGCCATAGTTAAGGGGCTTTTGGACCTTATGGGCACAACAATAAAAATCGATTCTAAAACGGGTGAGGGCTCGCATTTCTTTTTTGACGTAAAACTCAGCTTTCCGCTACATCAGCCCGACCCGGTATTGCAGGAAAACGCACAACGGAAAAAGATAAGACCATTCGCCGAAAAGGGTTCTAAGTTTAAGGTATTGTTAGTAGAGGATGATGAACAGATTCAGGCCGCCCTTTTTAAAATACTGGTCGATGCAGGAGATTTTTTCATCGATGTGATAGGCGATGGTGGCCTTGTCATAGAGGATATTGTTAAAAACACCTATGACATAGTATTGATGGATGTAAACCTACCCAATATACCTGGCCATCATTTGGTAAGTACCATACGCGATTTTCCGGTCAAGAGGATTAAAAAAATTCCGGTAATCGGGGTAACTGCTTATTCTTACGAGGACCAAATTGCTACCTGTCTAAAGTCGGGCATGAATGCCGTACTGGCGAAACCCTTTGAAGAAGACGAATTGCTTGCTACGATGTACCGTTTTCTAAAGTGAGCAAGCCAGTCTATCAACTGGGTATACCTGAATAGGTCTTATCGAAAATCAAATAAAATTATAATTGTAGGTTTTTTCTTAATAATTGTGTATTTTGTCGATTAAATCTATTGTTTTATCGATATTTTTCACATACTTTTTTTGAATTCTTACTTTCTAAATCTTGATAATATTTTTGTTTCGAATCAGACGATTCTCAGTGCTGGACAGGCACTAACCATTAATTTAAATGAACTTTTCAGGGCGATCTCCCCCGGTCGATTCCCGAAGAACATCAAAGTTCCCGCTCGTCTTACAATAGAAGTACTTAATTTAAAAGCCCCTTTTTTTGGGCTTTTTGTAATAAATAAACTAGATGGCATTTAATTAACAAAGCTAAACTTTTCCGAACTGAATATGGGTTGTGAAAGCAGCCTATACTTTGTTCCCCCAGGGGGCATTTCAAGGGTAATCTTGAGTGTCCCTTTTTTGTTTTTATGCTACTACTAAAAAAAGGCTTAAGAGTGAACCAAAGCAATCAGGTTCTCTTGATATTCTTCTATAATTTATGGTAGCAAATTCTTTGAAATTTAAAAGTGCTTACAATTTAATGTCAGAAAGTAGCCAAAGACAAATAGTTCTACCTCATAAGAAAATTAGAGGAGTATAATCTGGATTTATTTAAAAAAGGAGAACAATGATATACTAAATCAAGCTCCGTTAGTTAACATTGTTTTAGTTCATCGGTGATGCAAATAACACCAAAGCCTCGTAAACTGATTTTTAACGAAAAAAATAAAATATCTAATTCTTTTCGTTATAAATTGATAGTATTCGCAATAAACACACGGATATTTTAATATTTTCTTGTTCGTAAAAAATTAGAAACTTACCTTAGTTAAAGATTTCTTAATTTTGGAACTTACTAAATTTCTTTTTTCACATCTCAGAACATAATAATGAACCAAAACTTAATAGCCGTCCAATGAAATAAGTTTTCTACAACGATTTCGTAAAATCAATTCAAAACCTTTTTAAGTAACTAACATTTTTAACCAACTCAAAATGAAAGACACCGTATGTATAAGGAGTGTGTACTTTGGTATGTTCACTAAACCTATTTTCCAAGGGCTCCTGACAGTTTTAATTTTTATTTTTTCGGTTTCGACCAACGCAGCCAGTTTCGATAACGAAATCGGTACTATTGCACTTTCGAGCTTCTACCAGACCAGTATTTCAGGTACCGTAACCGATGAGGCAGGTACGCCCTTGCCCGGTGCCAATGTTATCGAAAAGGGTACCACCAATGGTGTTGTTACCGATTTTGATGGAAACTATACTATTCGGGTTGCCGGGCCAGGAGCGGTTCTTCAATTCAGCTCCTTGGGCTTCGCGGCAATAGAAAAGACCGTCGGGTCTAATACGACCATCGATGCCGTATTATCTGAAGATTCCCAGGCCTTACAAGAGGTTGTCGTAGTAGGTTATGGAACACAACAGAAAAAGGATGTAACCGGTTCGCTTTCCCAAGTAGAGGGCGAAGCTTTGACCATTGCCCCACCGCCAAACCTTTCCGCTGCACTGGCAGGGCAATTATCCGGTGTAATTGCCATTCAAAGCTCTGGGCAACCAGGTTTTGACAACGCCGCTTTTCAGATTCGGGGTAGAAGTACGACCGGAATTAACGAACCATTGGTTTTGGTAGACGGGGTACAGAGACCTTTTCAAAGGGTAAATCCTTTTGAGGTTTCCAGTGTTACCGCCCTAAAAGACGCGGCATCTACAGCAGTATACGGATCACGCGCAGCCAACGGGGTATTATTGGTAACCACTAATAGGGGTAAGTTAGGCAAACCATCGATTAATTTTTCCAGTACGGTCGGTTTTCAGACCCCGGCAGGAAGGCCGGAACTGATGACAGCCAGCGAATACGTACTGGCCTTTCGGCAAGCTTTTCGAAACGACGGCACGGCCGAGGCCGACCTTCCGTTGGCAAACTTGGTGTCGGCCGCGGAAAATGGTACGGTAGAGAGTTTTGATTGGTGGGGGGCCACCTTAGGTAATACTGCACCACAAGAGCAATACAATTTCTCTGTAAACGGCGGAACGGAAAAATTAAGGTATTTTTTTTCCTACGGTCTTCTAGACCAGGATGCCTTTTTTGAAAATGCGGGCTTTCGTCAGAGCAGTATACGATCGAATGTCGATGCCTATATTACCGAGGGCCTAAAGTTTAGCATCAATTTGGCAGGTAGATTGGAAAATACCTTACGTTCCTCAGATGGTGATGGGGAAATCTTTTCAAATGCATTAAGGGCGAATCCTTTGCTTCCCGTTTTTGTAAATGATAGGCCTGGGGGCGAAAACCTGCCTCCCAATTCTTTGGGTTTCGATGGTTTTAGCGGTAATTCGGTGGGGGATGCCAATAGAAACGGTAGTCGGACTTTGGATCGTGATTTCTTTCAGAGTAATTTTCAGTTGGACTATGACATACCGGGTATCGAGGGTTTGAGCGCAATGGCTATGTATTCTTACGACCGAGTGTATTTCAAAAATAAATCGTTCTTTACCCCGTATGTCAGCTATCAGACCAATGAGGCTACCGGTGAATTAATTCCCAATGATAGTGATAATATTCGTTCGCTTAGCGAATTCAGATCAGACGCTACGCAGCAGACTACACAATTAAGTCTAAGCTATCAACGTGAATTTGGAAATCATTATATCTCGGCACTGGCCTTGTTCGAACAGATTGAAACAGAATCTAATTTTGTATCGGCATTTCGCGACGGTTTTATTTCACCGGCTATTCAGGAGTTCTTTGCGGGAGATGTTTTAAACGATGAAAATAATGGTTCGGCTTCCGAAACGGCTCGAAGGGGGTATGTCGGCCGTGTCGATTATGGCTACAAAAACAAGTACCTTTTTCAGGCGAATCTACGGTTAGATCAATCATATATCTTTCCCGAGGGCAGCAGAGACGGCTATTTTCCGGCCTTTTCTGCAGGATGGCGGGTCTCGGAAGAGCCCTTTTTAAAAGACAATGACGTATTGACTGAATTAAAGGTCAGGGGGTCATGGGGTATTACAGGAAACGACCGTGTCGCTCCTTTCCAATTTCTTTCCGGTTTTGCTTTTGGAGGGGGGTATGTTTTGGACGGTAACTTTCAACAGGGTATCGGCCCGACAGTTATTGGAAACCCCAATATTACTTGGGAGACGGCGACCACAACCGATATAGGTCTTGAAATGCAGCTGCTTAATGGTAAATATGGCCTTGAAGTAGACTATTATACAAAGCGGACCGAAGATATTCTAGCTCCAAGAAGCGGGTCCGTACCCCTCACCTTTGGAGCTGAACTTCCTGATGAGAACCTCGGTATCGTAGATAGCTGGGGCTGGGAGTTTACCGCGCGCCATAAAAACACGATAGGAGATTTTTTCTATAACATAGATGCCAATCTTACTATTGCAAGAAACGAAATCGTTTTTATTGACGAAGCAGAAGACACGAACCCGGCTACGAGCAGGGAAGGAAATGAGATTGGTGCTGTGTTCGGCTTGTTGTCTGACGGCTTGTTTCAAAACCAAACAGAAATCGATAATGCCCCGACCCAATTTGGAGAATTGGCACCTGGCGATATTCGCTACAAAGACATCAACGGTCGCGATGCGGATGGAAACCTTACTGGGCAACCTGATGGGGTGGTGAATCAAGACGATAGAACCCTTATCGGTTCCAGCGATACTCCGAACATAGTATATGGTCTCAACCTTCGTACAGGGTATAAGGGGCTAAACCTTAACCTAAGTTTTCAGGGTGCTTCCGACTATTCCCTTAGAATTCAGCCCGTAGGTTTTCTATTGGATGTGGGTAACAATTTTAAAGTGCTAAATGATTCATGGACCGTGGATAATCCTGATGCCAAGTACCCCCGTATACTTTCTGACGGTAATCCGAATAATAACCAAGCCAGTGATTTTTGGCAAGAAGAGTTGTATTTTGTTCGTTTGAGAAGGGCTCAATTGAGCTATGACTTCAAAAGTGTATTCGATATCCTCGAAACCATTGGTGTAAAGAATCTAAGCGTATCGGCTTCGGCTACCAACTTATTTACTTGGTCGAATATTTCGTTGGGTGACCCGGAAGGTCAAGACGGTAACGCGCTTTTCTATCCAATTTCTAGAACGATTTCTTTTGGTATACAAGTAGGGTTTTAATAAAAATTGTAAAGATATAAAACATGAAAAAGTTTCTAATTATTCTGGTATTCGGCTTAATGCTGGTATCTTCTTGTAATGATGATTTTTTGAACAGGGAGCCCATCGATCAATTGGCATCAACTGCTATTTTTACGGATCAGGCTCTTGCTGGAGCTTATTTGAATAACATTATCGGTCGTTTACCGGCAGGGCAATACAATAGCCCGGGGGGCGGTTATGGCAGTGCTTATCTTTTGGCCTCTATTTCCGACGAGGCACGTTCAAAAAGTGGTTGGATTCCATCCAATACAACGGTTAGGGTGGGTAATATCAATCCGACAAACTTAGGAGCATTGGATATTTGGGGCGAGGCGTACGCAGCCATACGTCAGGTAAATGAGTTTCTATTGGGAGTTCAAGATACCGATTTCGACCCTGAATTTGTCGCTTTAGGCAGTGCCCAGGCACGTTTCGTAAGGGCTTGGTTTTATTTTGACTTAGTGCGCAGGTACGGCGACGTTCCATTATTGACAGAACCACAATCTTTCGAGGATGATGTTTTTCCTTCAAGGGCACCTACCACCGAAGTATATCAATTTATTTTCGATGAATTCAATGATATTGTCCAATCATTACCCAACAAATCGGAAAGTAAGGCCGGTGCCCTTACTAAACAGGGCGCAATCGGACTAAATGCCCGCGCGATGCTGTATGCCGAACGTTATATAGATGCTGCCGCATTGGCAGATCGCCTGATCAACGGGGCTGAAAATGATGGCTTGGAACTCTTTGGGGCCAATCCTGCCGATGGTGCCGAGGCTACACAAAATTATGGGGATTTGTTCTTGTCCGAGGGTGGAAATATGGAGACATTATACGAAATCACCTTTGCCCCGCCGGAAAGGGCACATCAGTTCGATCGTGGTAATTTACCGGTGAGATGGCGAAATGATAATGGAGGCCAGACAGACCCTACTCAAAATCTTATTGATGATTTCGAAATGGCCAACGGGCTGCCGATAGAAGATGCGGCCTCAGGTTACGATCCTGCTGATCCTTATGCCAATAGGGATCCAAGATTCTACGCAGCTATATTTTATCATGGTGCCGAATGGTCACAGGTATTGCCCTCTAGAGGGGAACCCTTTATCGATATGGAATGGAATGCTTTTAATGAAGGCCCAGGAACAATTAGGGACGGGAATGCTTCCATCACCGGATATCTTGTACGAAAGTGGGCCGATGCGAGTCTAGGTTTTGCACCCGAAGGCGTTAGTAAAGTTGCTTGGCAAGAAGTTCGTTTTGCAGAAATACTTCTGATTTACGCCGAGGCCGAAAACGAAGCAAATGGCCCTAGTGCCGCAGTAGAAGAGGCAGTCAACAGAATACGCACACGCGCGGCTTTACCCGATTTACCGGGTGGCCTTTCACAGAGTGAAATGCGAGATCGTATACGCCAGGAAAGAAGAATAGAGCTAGTCTTCGAAAACCATCGTTGGTTCGATTTGATCCGATGGGATTTAGCAAGAACGGTGCTCAATGACACTTTTACGGGTATACGTATCGAACGGGACGGTATTCCTACTGCTGCGGATGGCGGGCCCACCCATGTTTTCGATCCTGCACAGCTCACATTTACTTACTTTCAAGATCCTGCGTTCACCAATGTGTTTCCAGATCGGTATATGTTATTACCCATTCCACAAGGAGAAATTGAGGCGAACGTCAACTTGAGGCCCCAGAATCCTGGGTACTAAAAGATTTTTGTTTTAGCTTTTAGATACTGGTCGCGAAATTATTTTTCGCGACCAGTATTTAATTAATGAGTAATGAATTCATGCAAATTAAACCGCTATTTGTTGGTCTGATATGTTTTCTTTTGGGAGCCTTGGGAATGTATGGGCAATTGTTTTCCGAAAGTGCCGAGGCAATGGGCATCGAGCATCATCATTTCGACCCGAACATGATGGGAGGCGGCGTCGCAGTGTTCGATTTCAATAATGACGGATATGACGATATCTATTTTACAGGGGGTCTCAACGATGACAAATTGTATGAAAACCGAGGAGACGGAACTTTTGAAGATGTAACCAAAAAAATGCGCATTACGGCCTTCGGCATCGTCAAAACAATGGGGGTGGTCGCCGGTGACATCGATAATGATGGTTTTACCGACCTTTTGGTGACCACGGCCGAAAATGAAAGATGCTATTTATTGAGAAACGAAGATGGAAAATCGTTCAAAGATATATCAAAAGCGGCAGGCATAGACCATGAGGCTTGGAGTATGACGGCCACCATGGCCGATTACGACAATGATGGCGACCTTGACATCTACGTCTCGAATTACGTCGCGTACGACGCTTTACCTTTTGACCAAAATATTACAACCCCATTACCCGATTTCTTCTATGAAAACAACGGAAACCTGACCTTCACTCAAATTGCAACGCCCCTTTCCCAAGAGGAAAGTGGCTGCACTTTAGTCTCTTCTTTTACCGACATTGATCAAGATGGTGATTCCGATCTGTTCGTACTCAATGACTTTGGAGATTTTTATGTACCCAACAAGTTGCTACTGAACGATTATCCTTCAAATCAGTTCAATAACATCTCTACCGATGTGGGTATCAGATCTGCCATAAATAGCATGGGGCTTGCCGTTGGAGACTTTGATGAAGATGGTGATTTCGATTATTACATAACCAATATCGGGCATAATATTCTGTACAGACAATCTGAAGGGAAATTTCTGAACGAGGCCCAAGAACTAGAAATAAGTGATGGCACCGGCACCTCTTGGGGAACGGCATTTTTAGATGTGAACAATGACGGTTTTCTCGACCTTTATGCATCAAGGGGTACTTTGTTAAATTTGAATGATAACCAAGATAATTTATTGTATGTAGGCTCAGGAAGTCAAAATCAATTCGATGACCGTAGAGACGCCCTAATAACTACAGAACCGAATAAAGCAAGGGGTATGGCCTATGGTGATTTCAACAATGATGGGTACTTGGATATCGTTACTGCAAACATTCGAATTGGAGAGGATAATAGGGCCAAAACAAAAGTGTATATGAATACAGCCTCCGAAAAGGGGCAATGGCTTAAAGTAACCCTGTCGGGAACCTATAATAATAGTAGTGCTTATGGGGCATTAGTAACGATTTATTCTAGCGGAAAGGAACAAATTCGAGAAGTCTCGGGAGGTAGTAGTTACCTCTCTAAACATAGTAACGAACTACATTTCGGGCTTGATATCGGCGGTAATGTCGATAGTTTGATTGTACGTTGGCCAAGAGGTGCCAAAAGAGAAATTTTTAAAGATTTGGCCTCGAATACCGCCTATAAGATTCTTGAAGACGATGGTATTTACAAAATAGTTTCGGAGCGTATTTTAATCTGCCCCGGTGAAAGCGCTATAATAAATGGAACCGCCCAAACGGAACAAGGTGTTTACACAGAACTCGTAGAAGATGAAACTTCTGAAATAAGAACGCTAAAGCATATCAAACTGGTTATAGGGGAATCTGGCATTGGTAAATGTAAATCGGTAGTGGAGCTCCCCCAGATCGAAGACCAGGCAGACCTTAAGATGATTATCTATCCCAGTCCGTTCGATGATACCTTTCAAATAGCATCAGGTAATGGCTTTTCTCAAAGCATACAAGTTGTACTTAGGGATATCGCCGGACAAATTGTGATAAACGAACGCATAAATACAAAGGGCACCTCCCAGTTGGTGGTACTTAGCGGTTATGCAGACCTACCAGCCGGAGTTTACATTGTGGCCATTACATCAGAAGGAAAAACCTATATAAGAAAGCTGTTGAAATCTTAGCCTTTTTTAAGGCTGTGTGAATCTGATTGATTTTCGAAAATAGTTTCAAATGATATGAAATAACTCTTTCCAGATTTTAGAGTTTAGTCACTTTTTGTACATGAAGAATGCGCTCATCACCTGTTGCGAGCACCAACACATAAAAGCCGGAAGAAAGGGAGGAAACATCGATTGAGTTAGTGGCCGCGCTTAAATTTTGACGTTCCGAACGTATCAAGCGACCCGACAGATTGTAAAACCTGATTTCACAATCACCGGTAAATGTTGTATTTATATTGATTTGTTGTTCGATAGGTATCGGATGCAGGATTGTTACCGATTTAGCAACGTCGGTCGAGTCTTGGGTGCCGAACAGTTCTTTTGCTCTTTTGAAGGCCTGTTTACCCACTTCGGCCCCGATTAATCTGCCGGGAATATCATCTATTGGTGGATGAATGCCACCCCAAATTCGTGAAAGGCTAGTTTGGTCAGAGGCATCGTAATAAGTTGCCCATTGTAGGGTCAGGGTTTCGGTAGGGCCCTTTTCAAAAACTAGAAACTCATCTTTTGTCACATCAAAAGTGCCCATACCTCCTGGAAAAAAGGAATCGCCCGTTAATAAGGTAAGTACTTCTGCGGCTGCCCTTGAAAATGTTGAATGCCCAGACACATATCCTGCAAAAGGCGGCGTTACAAAAGTTCCACGTTGATAGGGCCACCAGCGTGTTCCCAAAATCCAACCTACTCCAGCTGTATCGGTTATCGGATCGTTGATGTAATCGGGCCCTTTCCATGCCTTTATTTTTATTTTTCCAACATTTTCCGAAGCAATGCCCGCTAAATCATCAGATTCATTTATGATTTCGATGAGTCCGGGAATCAAGGGAATTCCCTCGGGGTCAAAACTTTCCAATGAAGGGTCGGTGCTTTGACCTTTCCCCGACATATATCTTATGGCCGAGATAGGCCGTACATAATCATAATAACCTTTTATACCCCAAGTCGCAATGGCCGCATCGTGCATTGCACCACCGAGGGCCAGATACGATTTAACATCCCATTCTAAATTGCCCAAAGAAATTCCTTCGCCCTCGAGTCTCTTCGTTACTTCCGGATGGTCGCTAACGTAGTTTAGTATGGTAAACCAATGTCCGGGCGGTGTTTCGGAATCAGGCCCATCTGCCCAGAATTCTGCCAAGACCCGAGCATAATCTGAACGTTTTACGCGTTGGGGAATATAGGGTAAATCCGTTTTGGGGTTGATGCTATGTCCTATTCCAATATCACCGCCATTCTTAAAGTCATAAAACTCCTTGTATTCTTCAAAGGAATCAGGATAGCCGTTAATATTTAAATTTCCTAACGAGGCCGGTGAAATATCGATGCGTGTCGTGTCGTTGGGGTCCAAATGGGCCGACCAAGCTGCGACCAGGGTGAAATGCCATTTGTATGGGTCATTGATTCCATCGGCCATGGAACTTTGTAACAAGGGTGGCTCTGGCACCTCGTTATAGAGGTAAGAATCAAAACCGTTGTTCTTGATTACAAGTGAAGTTTCCTCTAAAGAAAAAGGTACTACCTCGCCCCATTCAGGGCTTAAAAACGAAGGAATATCAACAGGGACGGTATTTCCCGATTGATCCACGAACAGATCAAAAGAGAGCGGTTGCCATTTGTTGGGGTCTATATTAGTAGCATCTCGATATTCGGCCAATACCAAAGGTGGGTTCTTAGGTGTATAAAATCTGTTTCCGTATTCAAGGTTTTCATTGGCCCCGTCTTGCAGGCCAAAAGCTATCATTTGTTCGCCCATATAGTTGCCAAGTGCCGCGTAGGATCCCGAACTATAGTCAATGGACGTAAAATCGGTATCATAGCCATAAGATTGGTGCAAATCAATAAAACTATGAAGTACCTCGTCTCCGCCCGGTGAATTTGCAAATCTGTGACTTAATAATCGTAATAATGCATAGCTAATTACCTCGTGGCTTGCCGCATCACGGTTCAACGGCTGACGGATACCATTGAACCTACATGTGTAATCACCATATTTTTTCCCTAAAAACAACGTTTCCCCTACATCGTCAAAAAGAGCCCAGGCGTCGTACATTAAAACGGAACTATGATACAGGTTGCGCGCATGTACCGTAGGTCTGGCGAAATCAAGCCTTATCGCATTCAATAAAACCTCGTTCCATTGCCTAGCTACAGATTGTTGGGCTTCTACAGTGGTAATTCCACTAAAAAGTACAATCAACAAACTAACGGTACAGAAAAATCTTTTTCGATTCATTACAATCTTTGAATGCTTTGAAAAGTAGGCGTTTTGAAAGATAAAAAAAACGTTTAAACCCTACAATGTTGTAATTGATTGAGAAATCTGCGTTTTCGCAGCGTGTAGTAACGGTATTTGAAAAGAAGTAAAAAGTACTTCTTCATCTATAGTGGTTGCTACGTTCAACAAAAATGTATCCTGAAACATACTGCTTTTTAAGCTTTATTTCAATTACAAAGTACATTCTTTGAACAGCACAGTACAGGATAGTGCTTATTGCAATTTTTATTTACTTTCCGGAGATTATCCCAAGAAAATTAAAACAACGGAAGTGGTGATGAAAACCTTGATATGAATTATCTTTTTTTGCATATCAAGCAACGGAAAACTGCAGACAAGAAAGCTTTTTTGACCTTAAATCGTTATATTCGATTCTAACAGTAAGATTATTGAATATTAGACAAAACCAATAACAAATATGAAGATTACAAAACCACAAATGAAAAACCTGTTTACACTTCTTTTAGGAGCTCTATTTTTTACGATTTCCAGCTGCACCGAAGCCCAAAAAGACGACACCCCATGGATCGAGATTTTCGATGGTACAACGCTGAACGGCTGGTCGCAAAAAGGCGGTGTGGCGAATTATGAGGTCAGAGACGGTATGGTAGTGGGCAGCACCGTTCACGATACCCCGAATTCGTTTATGGTGTCGGATAAAGAATATGGAGATTTCATTTTGGAATTGGAATATAAGGTCGATTCTACCATGAACTCCGGTATACAGATTCGGAGCAATAGCTACCCCTATTACCGTGACGGGCGGTTCCATGGCTATCAGATAGAAATCGACCCTTCCGAAAGGGCGTGGAGTGCGGGAATCTATGATGAAGCACGTAGAGGTTGGCTAAATCCATTAGGTGATAATCCCGAAGCTCAAAAAGCCTTCAAGCAAAACGAATGGAACCATTACCGCATCGAAGCAATCGGAGATACCATTCAGACGTGGATCAACGATGTGCCGGCCTCCAACCTCGTTGACGATAAAACGGCCAGCGGTTACATTGGCCTACAGGTGCACGGTATTCGAAAAGATGCGCAGGAGGGTACCGAAATCATGTGGAAGAATATCAAGATTTTGACCGATAGCCTTGAAAAATATAATCGAGCCTCCCCGATTCCTCCGATTGTTACGAAAAATATGATTTTGCCCGCAGAAGAAAAGGGTGGTTGGGAATTGCTTTGGGACGGTAAAACGACCGAAGGTTGGCGCGGTGCGCGACTCGATGAGTTTCCTGATAAAGGATGGAAAATCGAAGATGGGGTTTTGAGTGTCTTATCTTCTGGCGGCGAAGAGTCCGCAGCTGGGGGCGACATAGTTACCAAAGAACTGTACGGTGATTTCGAACTGAAAGTAGATTTTAAATTGACCGAAGGGGCCAATAGCGGTATCAAATACTTTGTGGATACTGATATCAACAAAGGACCGGGCTCTTCGATAGGCCTAGAATACCAGATATTGGACGATGCCAAACACCCCGATGCCAAATTGGGCAATCACGAAGGAAGTCGCACCGTAGCTTCCCTTTATGATTTGATAAAAGCAGACCCCGACAAGCCCATAAATCCGATAGGGGATTGGAATACCGCCCATATTATTGTCAAAGACAATCACGTTGAGCATTTGCTTAATGGCGTGAAAGTGTTGGAATATGAACGTAAGAGCGATGACTATAAAAAGTTGGTCTCCGAAAGCAAGTACAAGAAGTGGCCGAACTTTGGTGAGGCTGATAAAGGTCATATTCTTTTACAGGATCATGGTGATTTGGTTTCGTTTCGGAATATAAAAATCAAGGATACCAGTAAATAATTCTAAAAAAATGAAATCACATCGACGGAATTTTATAAAGAAAACTGCTGCAGGCGCTATGGGATTGGCTGCTATGACGCTACCAAAATTGGCCAACGCTTCTGTTACAAACGAGAGTTCAAAGCACCACGAAACCGACCTCAAATTCGGAGTGGCTTCGTATTCGCTTCGAAAATTTTCCATGGAAGAAGCCCTTGACCTAACATTGCGATGTGGTATACATCGAATGACCTTTAAGAGCATGCATTTACCCTTGGATTCCGATTCGGAAACGATTCGACAAGCGGTCGAACTATGTAAATCAAAGGGAGTAGAATTATATGGTGCCGGCGTAATTTATATGAAAAGCAAAGAAGAGGTCGATACGGCCTTTGAATACGCCAAGACCGCCGAAATGCAAATGATCGTAGGTGTACCTAACCACGACTTGCTTGATTATGTAGAAGAAAAGGTCAAAGAGTACGATATCAAATTGGCCATTCATAACCATGGCCCGGGTGATGACCTGTACCCAAGTGCTGAAAGTGCCTATGTGAAAATTAAGGATAGAGACAAACGAATGGGGCTTTGTATCGATATTGGCCATACGAAACGCATTAAACGTGACCCATCAAAAGACTTGACCGATTTCTTTGATAGGGTATACGATATTCATCTAAAAGATGTAACGGCCGATGAGGCCGATGGAAAGACCTGTATTATTGGTCGTGGTGTCATCGATTTCCCATCTTTTTTAAAAACGGTATCAGAATTGCAGTACTCAGGAACGTTGGCACTAGAATACGAGGCCGATGCCGATGACCCACTTCCCGGTATGATGGAATCAATCGGGTATGTAAAAGGAATACTATCAACTTTATAACAAAAACAAATGAGTTCGAACAGAAGAAGTTTTATTAAAAAAGCATCGGTAGGTGCCGCAGGTATTGCATTTGGAGGAAGCATCAACGCGATGTCAATGAAAGGCTATTCCGGTATTTTAGGTGCCAATGACCATATCAACTGTGCCGTTATTGGCGTACGAAGCAGGGCAAAAGCACATTTTAAGGCCATCCATAGAGATACCAATGCCAAAATTTTATACAGTTGCGACGTTGATGACAAGATTATAGAAGAACACAACACATGGTGCCAAGAAAATATCGGTTACATTCCTAAAGTTGAGAAAGACTTTAGAAAAATATTGGAAGATAAAGACGTTGATGCCATATTCATTGCGACCCCTGAGCATTGGCATGCGCCCATGGCCATTATGGGTCTACAGGCCGGTAAACATGTCTACGTCGAAAAACCTTGTAGCCATAACCCGCACGAGAATACTCTATTGGTAGAGGCCCAGAAGAAGTATGGAAAAAAGGTGCAGATGGGCAACCAACAACGTTCGTCGGTAACCTCCGCCCTAGCGGTAAAGGAAATTGGCGAGGGCATTATCGGTGATGTCTATAAGGGTGAGGCCTATTACTCTAATAACAGGGGCAGCATTGGTACGGGTCAAAAAATTGACGTTCCATCGACACTCGATTGGGAGATGTGGCAGGGTCCCGCAATACGTGAAGACTATCGAGATAATATTCATCCCTATAACTGGCACTGGTTTAAAAACTGGGGTACAGGTGAGGTGCATAACAATGGCACCCACGAAATCGATATTTGCCGTTGGGCTCTCGGCGTTGATCTGCCGGACAGTGTTACTTCCTTCGGAGGAAAGTATACTTTCGATGACGATTGGGAGTTCGTAGATAACCAACAGGTCACTTACAGGTATCCGAACGATAAGTTCATTACTTGGACGGGGCATAGCCGTGGACTCATCAAACCGGAACAGCCAGGAAGAGGTATTACAATTTATGGGAGCAAAGGAACGATTATGCTGAGTCGTGGCGGTTATCAACTTTATGCTTTGGATGGGTCATTGATCAAAGATGAAAGAGAAGGTGGAAAGCAAAGTGCCGGAACAGATACCCAAGGCGGTGGAGGTCTTGATGTGAACCATGTCGGTAATTTTTTCGCTGGAATACGGGAAGATAAATCCCTTAACTCCGATATTAGGGATGCGAGCATAACTACGATGTCGTGTCACTTGGGCAATATGGCACAAGATGCCGGGGAAACGCTAAAAATCGACACAACGACCGGTAAGGTTCTGAATAACGACAAAGTAATGAAAGACTGGTGGAAGAGAGAGTATGCCGAAGGTTGGGAACCAAAACTATCGTAGTACGCCCAGATAATTTTTTACCAAGAATAGTAGTTTGGTTTCTTTCCTCACTTGGGAAAGAAACCAAACTATTTTAGAATATAGCCATTCTATACCCGATGTAGTTTATAAGGGTAGACACCATCTGCATTCCACTGGCAGACGTAGAGATTTTTGTCGGTATCAACACATACATCGTGGCAATGCTTGAAGATGGGCTTATCTTGTAACATTAGCTGTAGTTTGCCATCTTTGTAAACGGGTGCTGTACCGCCAGGGTTCGAAACCACTTTATTATCCTTATCCAAAACCGTTACAAAACCTTTGTTCAACTGCATGTTGTAGTTGCCTTCTTCCATCCCAAAACATACCCCGGAGTAGACATTTTCACCATCGATGACAGGCCGACTTATAAAAAGACCGGGCATGTAGAAAGTTTCTAAATATTCTCCATCCAGAGAAAACCTCTTGAAAGAATTTTTTATCCTTGCGGAACAGAGCAAAGTCGGGTTATCGGTATTTCTATTATCTATAGCAACTCCATGGGCCTGTTTGAACTTTTCGGGAGATAAAAAGCTATCTCCCCCAAATTTCCGAATGAAATTGCCCTTGGCATCGTATTGAAGAATAAATTGCGAACCATAACCGTCTGCAACATAGATATCTCCGTTAGGGCCAATAGCGGTTTCGGTAGGTCTAAAATGAGCATTTTCGTCGTATGCACCGCTTTCCACTGGGTGTTTCAATTCCATAATGATAAGGCCGTCCAAGGTGGTTTTAATTACTCGGCCCAAGCCCGGATCGGTAATATAAAGGTATTCACTACCGCCTTCGTTATGAAGGGTTAGACCATGGGCTCCCGGCAGTTCTAAAGTCCAATTTTTCAAAAGTTTCCCCGAAGTATCATAGATTAACATATTGTTCTTCGGATGGTCGGTCAATAACAACAACCTCCCTTTCTCATCCATGACCATTTCATGGCAATTCTTCACCGGATGTTTCTGGGGGTCCAAATCGCCCCATTCTTTTTCCAATCGGTACTTGAAATCACCGTGACCTAAAATGATTTCTTCCAATTTAGGCCTTGAGGGCATAATGTAAAAGGGAACTGTGGAGGCTGCCACAACTGAACCGCTAGCTGCCGCCGTCTTTTTGATAAATTTTCTTCGGGTGATTTTTGGTTGCTTCATTGATAACAGAAGAATTGTTGAGGTAAGTTAAGTTTAAAACTCAACTTTTAAGAAGGCCTAAGCCATTAAAATTACGAGTGTCTCCTCGAGCGCAGTCGAGAGGTAATTTAAAATCGGATAATTTATGTAGGTCTCGACTGCGCTCGACCAGACATTTTTTTTAATGTATTCAATACAAAGTACATGCTTATTTTATTAAATCACACTTGTGTTAATAAATTATTGAAAGCAGGTTTTTTAGCATCGAACCTACCTATTGGCGGGTAACCAATAACCTAATAATCCAGTGACCGAATAACTTTTTATCAGGCCAGAATATCCTTCACTACATGCCCGTGAACATCGGTCAATCGATATCTACGGCCTTGATGCTTAAATGTAAGTCTTTCATGGTCAATGCCCAAAAGATGCATTAAGGTAGCCTGAAAATCATGAACGTGAACCCCGTTTCGGGCAACGTTGTAGCTGAAATCATCTGTCTCGCCATAGACCATTCCGCCCTTGACACCTGCACCTGCCATCCACATCGTGAAACAACCGGGATGATGGTCACGACCGTAATTGTCGGCGGTCAATCTACCCTGTGAAAAGCTGGTACGCCCAAACTCCCCGCCCCATACGACCAGGGTGTCTTCTAAAAGACCTCGCTGTTTTAGGTCGGTAATAAGTCCGGCCGTAGCTTGGTCAGTGCTTAAGGCTTGTCTTTTTATCCCTCTTGGGAGTCCGCCATGCTGGTCCCATCCCATATGGTACAGCTGAATGAATTTAACATCTTTTTCGGCTAGGCGTCTGGCTTGAAGGCAATTTGCTGCAAAGGTTCCGGGGGTTTTTGCATCTTCTCCATATAGATCGTAGATATGATCAGGCTCGTTCGAAGTGTCGACCGCATCGGGTACAGAGCTCTGCATGCGGTAAGCCATTTCGTATTGATTGATTTTGGACTGTATTTCAGGGTCTTTCCAGATATCGTACTGGTGATGGTTCAGGTCGGCAATATAATCCAAGGCTCTTCTTCGATCATGGTCTTCAACGCCATGCGGATTGTTTAGGTAGAGTACCGGATCTTTACCCGATCGAAACTGCACCCCTTGGTGATGTGAAGGAAGAAAACCATTGCCCCAAGCTGCGGAGCTCAATGGCTGTGCTCCTCCTCCCTTCGAAAGCATTACTACAAAATTGGGCAAGTCTTTGTTGTCGCTGCCCAACCCATAACTCAGCCAAGACCCTATGGAAGGCCTACCGCTCAATTGTGATCCGGTTTGTACGAACATGACGGCGGGTTCGTGGTTGATGGCCTCGGTATACATTGATTTGATGATACAAAGCTCATCGACCACTTTGGCGGTGTAGGGAAAAAGTTCGCTGACATAGGCACCCGATTGACCATGTTGTTTGAAGTCATAAATGGATTGCACCAAAGGAAAGGTAGATTGAGAGGCTACCATACCAGAATTTCGCTGCATTCCCCTAACCGAATCGGGAATTTCTTCCCCATGCCATTTTTTTAGTTCCGGCTTATAATCGAAAGTCTCTATCTGCGAAGGTCCCCCGCTCTGAAACAAATAAATGACCCGTTTGGCCTTTGCAGGGAAATGGGTGCCGTTCATCGCCCCTCCTATTCCACTGATATTAGGACCAGATGTATTGGGCAGTAGCAAGTCGTTAGCGAAGGATTGGGTAGGCCCCAGCAAGCTTGAAAGTGCTATCGAACCAAAACCAAGCGACGCCTTTTTTAGAAAGCCCCTTCGTGTATCCTCGAATTTTTTCTGTTCTTGAAATTCGTTCATAATTTGTTTTTATCGTATCGTGTACCCCTCGGAAGTATTCATGATTCCGTTAATGACCGTAGCCAAAGCTGCCACCTCAATCGGGTCGGATTTAGGTTTAATTTTCGTTTCGCCCATATCGAGATAGGCGATGGCATCCTCTTTTTGGGCCGAAAAACGAGCTAACTCATCCGTAAGGAATTTTTGCAATACCGTCAGCTCTCTTTCTTGAGGTATCCTTCCTGTACTGAGCTGAAAAGCCTGTTTCAACTGCGCTCTTGAATTATCATTTACTTCTTCGATAATATTTTCGGCGATAATGTATGAGGCCTCTACGAATTGGGGGTCATTAAGCAAAACCAACGCTTGCAAGGGCGTACTGGTCTGTCTTCTTTTTACCGTACAGACGCTGCGATCCCCCACGTCAAAAATCTGCATCGAAGGCGGGGCCGAGGTTCGCTTCCATACCGTATATAAACTTCTTCGGTACAGACCTTCACCAGGTTCTTGCTTGTATCTGTAGCGCCAGGGCTTGTTGCTGATTTCATCCCAAAGTCCTTCAGGTTGATAAGGGTATGCGCTGGGCCCACCGATTTTTGAAGACAGCAGACCACTGATGGCCAAAGCGTTGTCGCGTACCATTTCGGCCGTCATTCGTCTACTTGGGCCACGGGCCAACAGCACATTTTCCGAGTCTATTTCAAGAAGTTCGGGTGTCAGCTCTGAACTTTGTTGATAGGTAGCCGACATGACCATTAGTTTGTGGATATTCTTGATGTCCCATCCCGATTCCATAAATTCAACGGCCAACCAATCCAACAGCTCCGGATGTGATGGTAAACTTCCCTGATTTCCGAAATCATCGGAAGTTTTTACAAGGCCTTGACCAAAATGCATTTGCCACAAACGATTCACAAATACCCTAGAAGTCAATGGGTTATCAGTGTCAAACAACCATTGGGTGAGCCCCAATCGATTTCTGGGGAATTCTTCTTTCCACGGCATTACCGCCTCGGGTATGTCGGGCTGCACTTCTTCGGTAGGTGCATCGTACATACCCCGGTCGAGAACATATGTCGGTCTAGGTTCCGGAAGATCGCCCAAGACCATTATTTCCTGAATCGGATCGAGCTCTGCCAATCGTTCTTTTCTTAATTGTTGCAATTTCTTCCGGTTGGCTTCAGCATCCGCATCCAAGGTTTTATAGTAGAAGTCGTTCAGCATATCGGGCCGCTCTGATTTTGTTACCTGTTCAATGGCCTCTTTTGGTGCTTGATCATAAAGAATTTCCAATGATGATAACTCCCTTTCGTAAATTTTGAGATTATCAAGGCCGCCATCTTTGAACAGTATCATCTTATCGCGCATACCCAAGGTAAAACCCTCAAATGGATAATTATGGGCATTTTTCTCGAACAAAATCGATTTATAAAGATTATCGATGTCTATAGTAGTTGGTACTTCTTTTCCGTTGATATAGATTTTTACGCCCTCTGCCTTCCCTAGACCATCGTAACTAATTGTAATCTTGCTCCATTCTTTTTCAGTAATAGGATGCTTGGTCTTTACTTGAATTGCATTTGTAGGCCATGATTTGGCCATTATGAATTTTGGGTGGTTATTTTCAAGATGTAACGAATAGCCCTTGAGGCCCAATCTCATTTCTTCGCAGTGTGTAAATAGGGAAGCTTCTTCATATAACGTATCGGGATATACGGACAAAGAAACCGTAAAAGGATCAGACTGGTCGAACCAACCTGTTTTCTTGGGCAGGGTGATTTTTGTATAGTCGTTGAGAAATATGCCTTTACCATTGGCTCCCTTTCGAATTTCGGGCTCCCTAACTTTGGTTGGAGCAGTATTACCTGCATTTGTGGGGGTATGCAATAACTTTGCATCTATTCTTTTAAAGTTTTCAAAATGCAAATATGCTACAAGTCCTTTTTTCAATCCATCTTGTAGTTTATTCTTAAGTGTACTTGGATTTGACGCCAACGAAGTAAAAAATGAATCAGGTTTTTCCTTTTCAACCGCTACCAAGTCTTTTCTAGTGCTATCGATGTTGGCATCGATGTACTCCAAAACCTTGTCCTGTTCTTCATTGGTCAGCAATAATGAGGGGCCAGGAACTTGCCCCGGACCATAAATGGCGGTACCTATCTCGTTAGTGCTATTAAAAAAGGCAAAAAGTCCGTAATGGTCTTTTTGGCTTATGGGGTCATATTTATGGTCATGGCAACGGGCACATTCGACACTTAGCCCCAAAAAAGCCTTTCCAACAGATAGCGCACGGTCTGCCACATATTCTACGCGGTATTCTTCATAGACGATACCGGCCTCCGAATTTTTCTTATGCAATCTGTTGAAAGCGGTAGCTAGTATACTTTCTTGAGTTGGATTCTCAATGAGGTCACCTGCCAACTGCCAAGTTGTAAATTTATCGTAAGGCATATTTTCATTAAAGGCATCGATGACCCAGTCTCGGTACGGACTAAAATCACGATGCTTGTCGTCGAGATAGCCATCGCTATCTGCGTAGCGGGCAACATCCATCCATTCTGCGGCCATACGTTCCCCGTAGGCCGGGGAAGCCAAAAGCCTATCGACCACTTTTTCGTAAGCATCTTTTGAAGTATCGTTCACATAATCCTCTATTTGTTGAAGGGTGGGAGGTAGGCCGATAAGGTCGAAACCCAGTCTACGAATTAAAGTTTCTTTAGATGCTCTTTCGGAAGGGGAAAGCTTCTTTCGCTCTAGTTTTGATGCGACGAAATTGTCTATCTCGTTTTTGGGCCAATCCTTTGCTTTGATTTTCGGAAGGTCTTCTTTTTTTGGTTTAATAAAAGACCAGTGCGGTTTGTACTTGGCACCCTGCTCGACCCATTTGGCCAAGGTGGCTTTTTCCTTTTGGCTTAACTCTACCTTGAATTCAGGTGGGGGCATTTTGATATCTGGATCATCAGAGAGTATTCTTGTGACGATTTCGCTACTACCGGGTTTGCCCGGTACAACAGGATGCTTGCCGGAAGCTTTTAATGCTTCATAGGCGTTTTCGGCAATATCTAGGCGTAAGCCCGCCTTTTGGTTCGCCATATCCGGGCCATGACAGGCAAAACACTTGTCTGATAGAATCGGTTTTACATGATAGTTGAAATCTACTTTTTCCGGAAGATTTTGATAGGCAGTTTCTATTTCTTCAGGTGGGTTCCAATCACACCCAGAAATCAATAGTGAAAATAGGACTACTGTAAATAGGAGTTGTATTCGCATGCCATTGTTTTGTAAATCAATCAAATATAAGCATTACTTATGAGGCTCAAAACGTCAAAAAACAGTTTTGTTAACTGTTAACGATTATTCATTATCTTTATGTTTCATCGACTTTTGGTGGAAGAAAAAGAGTATTTAGCATATACCGAAAAAATAATCGAAAGCAAGTCTTTCGGTCGTTCGAACACCTATGCCAACCTGTT
>ENA-ORXM01000646-ORXM01000646.1-marine-metagenome-genome-assembly--contig:-NODE-646-length-57965-cov-3.944911_pt1 | contig 57965 bp, 63 predicted proteins | sample MGYA00237867_ERZ511480 | MGnify/ENA primary metagenome ERZ511480 (study PRJEB26309, sample SAMN06266103) | marine metagenome | isolation source: Algal blade | place: United Kingdom:Sidmouth, United...
AAAATGGTTTGCCCATGCTCGTTTATCAGGGGGCAGCATCGTTTGAATGCTGGACGGGGCAAGCTGCGCCTGCAAAAACGATGTTAGCAGCTGCTAAGAACGCTTTAGGGCAAGCTCGAGCCTCGAGCTGAGCCTGGGTAAATCGACCCAGAGTGAATGCAACGTGTAGAAAATCGAATAACCTAATGAAATATAGAGAAGTGTTTGGCGCAGCGGTTCATCAGGTAGCGTTAGAGAAAACAAACAAAGAGCGCCCCACACAGCGCCCAATACAAAGTGTAGGGTGCGTCCGCGCCGCAACCGACTGACATAAAGAAAGCGTACCGGCACGAAAACCAGCAGCGATAACAGCACGACCAGCAGCGTATTGAACGCTGGCGGCGTGCCCAGCAAATACAGGTAAAAAACTAATATATTCCAGTAAGACGGAAAGCCCACGAAAAAGCCCTCATCAGCGAGCTTCGCTGTGGTGCGTGAAAAGCCGAAAGCGCTGGCGAACATAACAAAAGATACCCACAGCGTGACAGGCGCTAATAAAAGCTCTGCGTGCATCATAAAAAGCATTGGCAGCGCAACGTAGCTTAAAAAGTCAACAATATTATCGAGCAGGCCGCCGTCGATACCAGCTGCGGTTTCTTTAACGCGGAAGCGGCGTGCCAGTATGCCGTCGGTGGCGTCGATAAGAATAGTAATCGCCATAGCCACGAGGGCCAGTCGAAACTTTTCCTCTAACAGCCACTGAAACCCCAGGGTGACAAAAATTAAGGTTGAAGCTGTATAAATGTGAACGAGGTAGCCGCGAAAACGGTAAATATTTGGCACAACGGTGTAGCCTATCACGCGCGTACACCGGCGCGTTGCCCAGCTGAATCAATTGAGGGAAATATCACAATAGCGTAATATCTCCCTCGGTCAAGGTTTAAGTTTTGAAGTAGGGTTTAGGGTGTCGTGGCCGCGTTTGCTAAGTTGCTGAGCGCTTTGCTGATATTGGCAATGCGACCATCTTCGCCGTCCATCATGTGTCTTGCTTTTAGGTAGAAGGGGCTGTTGTAACCGACGAATACAGCACCCGACGCATCTTCCCAGATAAGCATTTTTTGCGGTAAGTCAATCGCTACCGATTGTGCGGCCTGCATAAGCGGCGTGCCTGCATTCGGGTTGCCGAAAATTACCAGGCGCGTCGGGCGCAACTCGAGCCCCGCCCCCTCTGCATTCGCCGTATGGTCGATAATGGTCATGATGTTGAGACCATCAGCGCCTTCGATAGCTGCCTCGAGCTTTGCCTGGGTCGTGTCGATATCGTTTTGGCTTTCCACCACGATAAGTCCCGCAGGCGCTTGGGCCAGCGCAACTGCGCCAAAGAGTAAAAGTGACAGGGTGAGTAAGTGTTTAAACGTTTTCATTTTAACCTCCAGCATTTAGCCTAGCTAAACAAGATGAGAAAACGTAGGCGGTGACTACAGTTTAAAGTAAAAGGCAGAGGAGTCAGATTGAGGCATGATAATTTGTCATGTTCAATTGAAGATGCTAGCACCTCCCTCGTTACAGTTCGCAACGTCTGAACCCTGACCCCAGCCCCTGACCTCACTCATACCGCAACGCCTCAATCGGACTCAAGTTAGCCGCACGGTTAGCGGGTAAGAGACCGAAAATGATGCCTGTCGCCACGCTGACGCCAAATGCCAGTGCAATAACAAGTGGGTTGATAATCACCTCGTTTAAAAAGGGTACAGCTGCAACGATGAGGTAGAGGCTTGCCACCGAAAGCGCGACACCGACCAGCCCACCGATGACAGTTAAGACAATCGCCTCGATAAGAAACTGTTGCAAAATTGTGTTCTTTTTCGCTCCGAGCGCCTTGCGAAGGCCAATTTCCCGCGTACGCTCCGTGACCGACACGAGCATAATATTCAGAATGCCGATGCCACCGACGAGCAGGCTAATCGCGCCAATACCACCTAGAACCGCCTGCAAAATACGGGTGATGGTGTTGAAGGTATTGAGCAGCCCTTCGATTTTTTGAATCTCATAAGTTTCAGGGTCGCGGCGGCGGTCCAAAATCGCCCTTACCTGGGTTTCGATGTCGCTAGCGTTCCGGTCCAAGTCGATGGAGATAGGAAAGAACTCGTACTCACCACGCTCTACAAAAGGATAGTTGAGGTATATAGCCTCGAGCGGAATATCACCGTGCCGATTATTGGCAAAGTTGCCCAGTGCGCCGCCGATGCGCTCCTTCACGCCGATGACGGTGTAGAGAAGTCTCGAGCCCCGGACATTCACCGTAATTTCTTCCCCAATAGGGTCTTCGTTGTTGGGAAAGAGGTCTTCGGCGGCATCGGCGGAAAGCACTATCACAGGCGCGGCGCGAAAATATTCGGCTTCGGAAAAGTAGCGGCCCCTGGCTAGCTTGAGCGTCCGGTCAATTTCGGGTGTGTTGGCAGATGTGCCGTCTACGCTCAGGTCAATATCTTTATCGGTTGCATCTGAGCGCGCCAAGCCGCCGACACTCTGTGTCTGCAAAATACTGATGGGCAAGCGTGAGAGGGCTTCAACGTCATCATCTGTAAAGGGTTCGGCTTGTGGGTTGTCAAAGTCCATAATCACGAAAAGTTGTTGCGCACCAAAGGACTGGAGTTCCCCCGTGATACCCGCGGTTGCAATCTCACCCATGCTTACAGTAGTTGTCACGGCAAAAACACCAATGACCACACCGAGCAGGGTTAAAAGGGAACGTAAGCGGTTACCGAAGAGGGCCTCAAGGGCCGTGCGGATGTTCTCAAGAAACATGGGTGACCTCTGTACATGTAGGGGCAGCCCTATGTGGCTGCCCGTCGTTTGACGCAACCTGCGAAATAGGGCGACCACACGGGGTCGCCCCGACAGCAATTGTCTGCCTCACGGGATAGCTCCTGTAAACACGGCGCGGCGACGATTGGTGACGGTTTCGATTCGCTCGACCTCACCATCACGGACGCGCACGATTTTCTCGCAGTGTTCGGCAACCTCTTCTTCGTGGGTAACCATAAGAATCGTGCGACCCTCCTCATGAAGTTCTTGAAAGAGTCCTAAAATCTCCTCACCCGTTTTACTGTCTAAATTGCCCGTGGGTTCATCGGCTAGCAGAATATCGGGGTCGGTTGCCAGTGCTCTGGCAATGGCAACGCGTTGTTTTTGTCCCCCCGAGAGCTGGTTGGGGCGGTGGTCCAAGCGGTCGCCCAAGCCAACGCGGGTAAGCGCCTCTTTGGCAAGTCGGTTGCGTTCTTTTGAGGTCGTGCCCCGGTACATAAGCGGCAGGGCAACATTTTGTAGGGCGTTGGCCCTGGGCAGCAAATTGTACGCCTGAAAAATGAAGCCGATGCGTTTGTTGCGAATAGAGGAGAGTTCGTCTTCACTCAGTTCAGATACCTCAAGTCCGGCAAGTTTATAGCTACCCGACGTGGGTATGTCAAGGCAGCCGATAATTTGCAGGAGCGTCGATTTACCCGAGCCTGATGGCCCCATAATCGCAGCGTAGTCGCCCGTTTCGATACTCAGGTCTAGCCCGCGCAGCGCGTGGACCTCGAGGCCACCCTCGAGGGTGTAAATCTTGCGAATATCGGACGCTTCAATGACCTTGTCTCTCATGAGCCTGTTTCGGTTGCGTCTTCCTCTAAAGGGTCATAACTGACACCCTCAGCGTCCCCTAGCTCTTCCAAGTTGATAACGGCGATAAGGTCACCCTCGCTAAGTTCAGCACTTTCAACCGCCGCAATCGTAGGGTTGCGGTCAAGGATAGTAACCGAGGCTTTTCGGGCGGTGCCCTCGCCAGGTTCGCTTTCGCTAACCAAATATACGTAACTCTCATCATCTGTTTCGGTGATGGCCTCGAGTGGTACGAGTAGAGCATTCTCAAAGGCGTTCAGTTCGATACGGGCGGTGACAGTGTAACCTGGGCGCACTAGGTTCGCTGCCTCTTCCAAGTTATCAAAATCTAGAACGGTTTCCAACTGGGCGCTCCCTGTGCTGCGGTTAGCAACGGTGCCCACGCGGCGCACTGTGGCAGCTAAGCGGCGGCTGGCGTTGGCGTCGGGTGTAATGGTTGCGCTTTGACCAGGCCGCAGTTCAGCCGAGCGGTTTTCATCAAAATTGGCCGTAACAAGTAAGCTTGAAGTATCTACCAGGCGCAAGTTGCCACCCGCGCCCGTACCAACGGTATCACCGACCTCAAAGTCGATAGTGGCAACTGTTCCGGCAAAGGGTGCGCTCAGGGTAGTTTCGGTTAAAGACTCTTCTAAGTTGGCAATCGTCGTTTCTAGCTGCGCGATCTGCGCGGCAGCGCTCGAGCGTCCGGCGTTGGCGAGCTGGTCGAACGAGCCCTGCCGGGTTTGGGCGCTTTGCAGCCCCAGCTCAGCGCTACTCACCTGGCGCTGGGCGCTGGCGACAGCCTCCTGGGCTAGGTTCAGTGCATTTTGCGAGGTCGCACCTGTATCAAACAAACGTTGCTGCGTCGCTAAATCTTGCTGAGCATTGGCTAGCGCTTCTTGCGCGGTGCTAAGCGTGTTTTGAGCGCTGCTCACGGCACTTTGTGCGTCGATACGGTCAACGTCTTGTTGTGCATTTAAACGGCTCAGGTCAGCTTGAGCTGACTGTAAACTCGCGCGGCTCGAGGCTAAGTCACGCTCTAAAGATGAGGTATCGAGTTGCGCGAGCACGGCACCCACCTCAACCGTGTCACCCTCACCCACCAAAATGCTGTCGACAGTTCCCGCGGTTTGAAAGCTCAAGGTGCGCTCGGTTTTGGCCTCGACCACACCCGTGCCGGAAACCTCGCGGCGAAAAGCGCCGGTCTCGAGCCGCTCAACCAGGGTGCGTTCTAAGTTAGGCCCAGCGTTGCGGCGGTACAGGGCAAAAGCAATACCTGCGACAGCAAATAAAAGCACGCCAATGACAATCCAGCGCCCGACCCCGCCCCTTTGCGACCTCATAAGCCGCCGCCTTCGGTACTGAGCGTAAGTTGACGCAGACCGTTAGCTAGACTGTGACGGGCGGTTTGCAGTGACGCTTGTGCGGACAAAACTTCGACCCGGCTGTTTTCAAGCTCAAGCAGCGAAATACTGCCTGCGTCGTAGCGAACCTGTTGAGCGTCCAAGTTTTCTTGCGACGTTTTCAGGTCAGCCTCAGCCCGTTGTACACGGCTTTGTGCGGCGACGACACCGTTATAACTCTGGCGCAGGCTTAGTCTGAGGCTGCGCTCTGTTTCACGCAGGCGTGTACGTGCGTTGTCCAGGTCATCTTTCGCTGCGTCAATATCGGCCTTGGCGCTAAAGGCGTTGTCGATTGCGGCGACTTGTGCTTCACTGAGCGCCACGGACTGCCGCGCGGCGACGAGTTGCGCGTTGGACTCGAGCTGTGCATAAACTTCGTCCAGCGGCGGAACAGCTACATTGGGAACCGTGTCGCTAAGGCTCGGCGTTTCACTCAGCGCAAGTAAACTTGCCAAGCGGCTATAGGCGAGGGCCTTTGCTTCCCGTGCGTCCGCTACGTCACGCTCGGCGTTGCGCAGCGTATTTTGAGCGCGGTCTACGTCGAGGGCGGTCGACGCGCCTGCTTCGAAGCGAATTTGCGTTGCGCTTAGCTGCGTTTCGGCAATGGCGCGTTGCGCTTCACCCAGTTGCAGGGTCGTGTCGGCCTCGAGCGCCTCGGCGTAGGCTGTCGCCACGGCATTTTGCGCGCTTAGCTCGGCGATTTGTAGGGTTTTTTGGGCGTTCTCAACTGCGTTTTGAACTTGTAGCAAGGGAATACGTAAAGCGAGCGGGTCGGCTTCTAGACGCGCTAAGTCACGCTCGGCACTTGCTAAATCAACCTGGGCCGTGAGCACGTCGGCGTTACTTTCTAAGGCTTGTGCGAGGGCGTCGTTATAGTTAAGCGGTTCGGACTGTGCCCAGACAAAACCTATACAAAGAAATAGTGAGTAAAGAAAGACTGAGAAGGTTGAGCGAGTAAAGACTGACAACCGAGGGCGAATCATTGCAAAACCTCCAGGGGGTTAAGCGCGAGGGCGGCGGCGTAGCGCATGGCAGCCAGGCGCACGGCGTCTTCGGCGCGGTGCAGACTTAGCTCGGCCTCGAGCACGTTCACTTTTGCCTCAGCAAGCTCGAGCATGGAAATAAGCCCTAAGTCGAAGCGCTGCTGGGTGATGTCCAGTGAATTACGTCTCTGGTCTAAAATTTGCTCGGCGAGGTCGCCCGTCGCCCTTGCGCCGCTCAAATTAGCGGCTAAGGTTTCGGCTTCTAAACGTGCCAGGGTAAGCGCCTGCTCAGCCCTTAAGCGCGCTCCCTCGACACTTAGCCTTGCAGCCTCGAGAGCGTCGGGGAGGGCTATGTCAAAGGGAATAACGACATCTATCCCTACACTAAAACTTTGACTCGTCCCCGCGGGTAAATCGCGCAGACCAGTATCAGGGTCGTAACTGAGATTGACAGAAGGTTGATAGGCATTGGCCCCGTTCAGGCTGTACCCTGCACCGAGTTGCAAGGTGGCGTCTTCGCCCCCGACGCTGTAGCCAGCGCTGACACTACCGCTCGGTAAATTCTCACGGCGAATGGCGTTTGCATTTTGCTCGGCTTCAGCAACGCCCAGTTGAGCCGTCACCACGTCGCTCCGCGTCGATACGTTTTCGTCATCAAAGGTTAGGTCGTCACTGAAGTCAGGTAGCGTGCCAGACACATCCGACACGGCTTGACCTAACAGATTTGAGAGTTGCGCTAAGGCTTGTGCGCGTTCACGCTCAGCGCTCAAGGCATCTTCCTGGGCTTGTTGCAGGGCAAGCTCGAGCTGAAGTAAATCACTTGGCGTGGCTGCACCCGCTTCTAACCTCGTCTGGGCGGCGGCTAAGTTCAGTTCGGCCAGCTCGAGCTTTTGCGCTTCCAGAGCTACATTTTCCTCGGCACGAAGCGAATTTTGAAACTGCGCGGTGAGTTCGATGATGACGTTTGCTCTTTCATCACGCAGGGCTAAGCGGGCGCGCTCCACTGCCCAGCGACTTTGCTGAACGCGTTCATGCCAAGGGCCGTAAGGCACAACGTTAAGCGCAGCGTTCAGACTAATCGGGTCGATATCGCCTTCATTGTCAGTGGTTGTTTCGCCTGAAACCTCGAGCGATGACCAGTTTTGTGTATAACCACTCGACAAACTCGTCTGGAGCCACGAGGCGGTGACCTCTAATTGTTTTTGGGCCAGCTCGAGCTGGCTTTGTGCTAACACAATTCGGGGGCTTGCTGAAACCATTGCCACTGCCTCTTGAAAGGTTAAGGATGCCTGCGCTAAAGCTACGGATAGACTGCTGATAACTAAGATAAGTAAACGGCGGATACGACCAACTCCTTATAGGGGGGCGAGTAGGAAAGGAACAAGAATAAAGCCAAGCGACAAAAGCCCGACAATAAGTGCGCTGCTCACAGCTTTTGCTGTCGTACTTGCCTCACGGACACCTAGAAAAATAAGCACAAGCCACCATACGGTGGCCGCGTAACCCAAGACCTGTGAGCTGCGACCGAAAAAGCTTGTCTGAAGCTCTCGCTGCAACGCTTGGGTGCTTTGCTGCAAGGTGTCAGGGTCGCTAAAGTCAACAGCGACAGCGCTCAGTTGTACTGGGAAAAGGGCGGCAATAAGGATAAGTAGTGTATTAAGGACGATTTGAGGTGCCATGCTGTAGCCGACAATCGCCCACGGCTTACTCTCTATACCGGCGGTCATACGAACAATGAGACCGTATACCATCCAGCCTAAAAAGGTAAAAACGGCTGCAAAGAGAGGTGCACTCACGAGACTGAGCCCGCCAAGCGGCGTACCTGCGAAAGCTTCGGCTAGAGGCACGGCATTAAAGTAGCCAATCACGCCCGCTAAAGCAGAAACGATAACAGCCACCCAGATAGCCTTTGCTGCGAGGCGATCATCTTCTTGTAAGGTTCTAAACAAAGAGGTGGGCCGCACTAAAACCTGCGCTACGCCTTCAAACATAATTTCCTCCCAAAAACTACTTTGCCACAGAGGCGCGGTGCCAATTGTAGGATGATAAAACTCAGGTATTTCAAGTAAGCCGAGTTTTGCACGCCAGTGAAAGCGGGTCTAGTGGCAAATGTCATGAAGAGGAGCGTAGCGTTATATACAGCCGCTGTCTTCCCACAAAAGTTGGATAAATGCAATAGAGCTTTTAATTGAGCTTAACTTTAGACGCTCCACTTTTAGTTCGCTGAAGGACGGTGAGCTAAACCCTCCCTCCTTTTGAAACTTTCGTAAAATTTACTGAGTGATTTGGTCTGGTAATTTATAAGGGTGGATGACATGATTGAGGACTGTTTCGCAGAGCGTGAGAGGGTAAAGATTCACTATTTGAAATCTGGAGGCTCGAGCGACCTCACCCCGCCGGTCTATCTGCCCGGTTTCGGCAGGGACGCTGACAGCATTAAAGATGAGGTGAGGCGTTTTCATCCTCGGCAGGTCTTTGGGGTCGGTAACCGCGGGGTTGGCAAAAGCTCGGTGACGAAAACAGGTTACAGTTTTGAATCGCGGGTGGGTGACCTTGCCGCTGTAATCGAAAACGCAGCCCTCGAGCCCTTTTGCTTGATGTCATTTTCAATGGGTGTACCCGTGGCTCTCGGCTACGCTCTCGAGCAGCCCGAGAACCTCAAAGGTCTGATACTTTTAGACTACCGTGCCCAGTATCCCAAGTTGCCGAAAGTGTGGACTGACGGGGTGGCGCAGACAAGTGACCTCTCGCCCGAATATATTTTTGGCACTCAGCTCGAGTCTAATCAGGTCAACCTTTGGTCAAAGCTACCGAGCGTAAGCTGTCCCGTACGCATTATTCGTGGCGGCAAAAGCGGCGCTCTAAGTGCTAAAGAGGGCGAAAAGTATGTCTCCCTTTTGCCCAATGCACGGCAAATTATCTTTGGAGACTCAGGTCACGAAGTTTATAAGCCCGACTACGAGCGCTTCGTGACAACACTGGAAACTTTTCTAGGGTCACTCGGTAGTTAGCTTTTCTTGTTAAGCAGTTTAATCGCCTCGTGGATAGCGCGGTAGAGCTTACCTTTTATATGCGCAGGGCCAGACGCCGCAATCACAGTTTTTTCGCCGAAGGTGATTATTACATAGGCGTTGCCTGAGGTTTCCATAAACATATCGACAACTTTGTCCCCCAGGCTTTCGCGGTTTAGCTCGAGCAAACGCTGCGCCGTGCCAAATAAATTATCGGGTTCTGCGCCCCAACCTTCACTTGGTGAGGCGCTCGTCCTGTAGCCGATAGTAATCTCTTCAAGTGTCGGACAGGCGTTTTTAATGCCCGTAATCATGGTACGAAACCGTGCGCCCTCGTCTGCGAGTCGGGCGGCTTCGGTCATCGCGGTTACGGTGTAGAGGTTAATCGTTGGACGTTTCGGGCTGCGATACTCAGCGACGCGAAAATCACAGTCCTCCAAAGCAATGAGCTGCGCGAGCGCTTGCAAGCCAGTGGTGGGCGGCGTGTTACTAAAGCAAATGGCGTGCTCGAGCTTGTCCTTGTTCACCGTGACTAAGCCCTTAGCGCCAAGCTCAATGACAACCTTTTGCTTACTTAAACTCAGAATTTCGATAAGGTCAGCAAGGCTGATGTCGGCGGTATTGCCCGACATCGGCGTATCACTTGTCGTCAGGGTCGCCTTGACATCGATATCGGAAGATTTTGGTAATTGGCCTAAAATGGGAGGGAAATGTAATACTCCGGTAGGCTCGCCAGATAGTCGGTAACGGTTCGGGTCATAGTGGTGCGTGAAAACATAGAAGGAAATATCTGGTGATAGGCGGCGCACCCAGACGAGCAGGCCCGCTGAACTTCCGCCGCGCAGCTGTTCATCACAAAAAATAGCGCCAAAGTTTTCTGTTTTTAGGGCCTCGAGAGCCTCTTGCGGACTCAAGAAACTGCTCGTTTGCCAACCCGCAACCGTTAAGGCGTCAACCAGCACCTTTTGCCGACTTTGCATACCACTAATAACCAGGGCGTGCGTCGTTTTCTTTTCTTGACTCAGATTTTGCCTCGAGTCTTCACTTAGTTCTTGCAATGCAGTCACTTCATATCCTCCGACAGGAATAGGGTGTAATCGGGTTTCAAAATGCTCGTTCTCAGCGCCAAAAGTGGTCGTCAGAAATGAGTTTGTCTCCGAGCAGATTAGCGCAGGGGCTCTTACAAAATTCTGATGGTTTCGCTGTCGTGGTTTTCACTTTGCAAGCTATTCTCCCACGTAAACGTAATGTGTTCACGTCTTGAAGGTAAGCTCTACTTTTGAGGAGGCTTAAAATGACACACTTTCAAATTTGGCAACGCTACGCACCTTTGGGCCTAGCCCTAATCGGCTTGGGCGCGAGTTTACTCGGGCATAGTATTGAAATCAAGGTGGAGGGCGCAGCGACGCTGAGCTGGTTTCTTTGGGGCACCGTAAGTTTGGTAGTGCTAAATGCGGGTGTCGCTGTGTTCGGTGAGGCCGTCAAACACCGCGCCATCCATGATATCCAGCAGGCGTCGTAACAGCGGTAAACAAGAACCGACATTTTGGCGGGCGCTAGCTTGGTACACTGTTTTACTTTGAAACTCGCTATTATCGCTGACATTCACGCCAATCTTCACGCCCTCGAGGCTGTACTAAGCGATATTAGGGATGAGGGTGTCGACCACATTATTGTCAACGGCGACCTTGTCAACCGGGGTCCGAATAACCTCGCTGTTTTAGAGCGGTTATGGACCCTTGGTGCAACCCTCATTTTAGGTAACCACGACGACCTGATGCGTAAATGGATAGAGCGTGACCCCGACCTGCCGCAAAGCTGGTTCGACGACCCCTTTTGGGGGGCAACCGCCTGGTCTGCAAGAAGTTTGCAGGCTGCGGGTTGGATTGAAAAACTTGCGGCTCTGCCTATGACCTATGTACCTGACTACGCCGAAGCGCCGAGCCTGCTTATCTCTCACGGCAGCCCTAGGCACTACCGTGAGGGCTACAGCGACTATACGCCCGACACGGTATATTCCGAGATTTTACAAGATCACCCCGCTGACGTACTTATTGGCTCACACACCCACCGACCTATTGAGCACTACTGGGGACCGCACGCTATTTTCAATACGGGCGCAGTGGGTGCCCCTTTCAACGGCAATCCGAATGCCCAGTATCTTATTTTGAGATTAGTGGGGGAGAGCTGGCAGCCCGAGTTTCGCCAGGTAGCCTATGACCGTGCGCCCGCTCTGAAAGCCTTTGAGACGACGGGCATGCTCGAGGAGGGTGGTTTGAGCGCCCACATCTTCCGTGAGGAATTAAAGAATGCCCGCTCGTACCTAACCCCTTTCTGGATGTGGACAGAAGAACAGGGGTGTGAGCAAACCTGGGAAACCTGGCGACAGTTTCAACACGCTTTTCCTGGTAGATTCAAAGCTGTTTAGATTGCAAAGATATGAAGGAGGCCTCATGCGAGCCATTATTTTAACTTTGAGTGTGTTTGGATTCGTTCAACTAAGCGTTGTAACCGCACAAGCGTTCGAATGGCAGGAACTCGGTGAGACAACGTACGGATTGTGCGCTGGTTGTCACGGCGCTGCTGGCGAAGGTATCCAGGGTGTTTTCCCGCCCTTTGCAGGCCATTTGCCAACTGTTGCGACTCTAGAAGGTGGACGGTCCTTCCTCATCAATACGTTGCTGTACGGCCTGAGCGGCGAAGTCGTCATTTTGGGTGAGCCCTATAACGGTTATATGTCAGCCTGGGAAACGTTAAGTGACGAGCAGATAGCTGCCGTTTTGAACCATAGCCTTTACGCCTGGGGTAATGAAGCCGAACTACCTGACGATTTCAGTCCCATCTTGCCCGACGAAATCGCCGCTGCCAGAGGCGCAGGTTTGAGTTCGGGGGATGTTCTCGAGTTACGCAAGGCACTAAACCTTAGTGCCGACGAGTAAGGCTGGATATTTGTCTCAGGTTAGAGTGAACCCCTAGGGGCCGAAAATTTATGAAACGGATTGAGCATTGTTACCGACCATCAGTCCCTAAAGCCTTCGCCATAATCAAGTTGTCTTCATATCCAGACTCGAGCCTAATATGCGCTTTTTCGCGGCCCTCGAGGTCAAAGCCTTGGCGCTTATAGAGACCTATCGCAGCAGCGTTGTTCGCCCTTACGTTGAGCGTGATTTTTCTTACGCCTACCTGAGTGGACCACGCGTACGCGCGCTCAAGTAGTGCCCTGGCGATACCTCGACCTCGCCAGGGGTCTTTCACCGCTAGCGTCAGGGTAGCAACGTGCTTGAGTTTTTGGGGAAAAAGTCGGTGCAGCTCGAGCCAGGCAACAAGCTCACCCCTAGCTTGCGCCTCAGCCACCAGATAAAGCGAGTTTGAGGGCTCGAGGGCGCGAATGCGCCGCGTTAAGCCACCAATGTCTAAGGGTCCGTCACCGACAAACCAGTCGTCCTCGTCATAAACGCTTTGCTGCAAATCTCTTAGATCGACCGCGTCACTCGAGACGGCTCGGCGGATGTCAGGAAACAGTTTCACGTGCGTCATCGGCCTTAAGTATACGGTTCCGGTGGTCATCTCACCGGGCAGATACTTAAAAGCTCCGTTATACTTAAGCGATATTAATGCTGTACCGAGCTTGCAGGGTTTAGGTGCTTCACACCAACCCTCTCATGCTTTCAGGTAAGAACATTCAGATAAAAAATAGTTTAGGAGGCATCCATTTTGCGAAAACTAATTACGGCCGAATCGGTTACAGAGGGGCATCCCGATAAACTCGCTGACCGCATTAGTGATAGCGTGCTTGACGCGCTACTAGAGGTTGACCCCTTTTCCCGTGTCGCCGCTGAAACCATGCTCAGCAAAGGTTTAGCCCTTGTCACGGGTGAAATTACAACAACAGGCTATGTCGATATTCAAAACCTGGTACGTGAAACCGTGCGCGAGGTTGGTTATGTCAAAAGCACATACGGGTTCGACTTTGATCATAGCGCGGTGCTCGTTGCCATTAACGAACAGTCACCTGATATCGCGCAAGGGGTAAGTAGCGCCATTGAAGCGTCGTCAGGTCATGACTTTGATCTGATTGGCGCGGGTGACCAGGGGCTTATGTTTGGTTACGCCACGAACGAAACCCCTGAATTGATGCCCCTGCCGATTACTCTTGCACACCGTTTGACCAGACGCTTAGCCGATGTTCGTAAAGATGGCAGTTTGCCCTACTTACGCCCCGACGGTAAGGCGCAAGTCACCCTTGCCTACGAGGATGATAAGGCCACTGAAGTCACTGCTGTGGTTATTTCTGCTCAACATGACGCCGAAACCGACCAGGCACAGCTCGAGTCTGATCTAATCGAAAGAGTCGCCAAAGTAGCTGTTCCAGCTGACCTTCTGACCGACAAAACCCGTTATTACATAAACCCGACAGGACGTTTCGTGATTGGCGGCCCGCAAGGGGATGCAGGTTTAACGGGGCGCAAGATTATTGTCGATACCTACGGCGGCGCAGCCCCTCACGGGGGCGGCGCATTTAGTGGCAAAGACCCCACCAAGGTTGACCGCAGCGGCGCTTACTACGCGCGTTATATCGCTAAAAACGTGGTGGCGGCTGGCTTAGCCGAACGCTGTCAGATTCAACTTGCCTACGCTATCGGTGTGGCGCATCCGGTGGGAATGTACGTCGAAAGCTTTGGCACGTCAGAGTTGAGCAATGAAGTGCTTAGTGACCTTGTGGGCAAGGTATTCGACGCCCGCCCTGCGGCTATCATCGAACAGCTCGAGCTGCGCCGCCCCTTATACAAGGCAACGAGTAGTTACGGTCACTTTGGCCGTTCGGAGTTTCCTTGGGAAGCTGTTGACAAGGTAAATGAACTGAACAGTTAAAGCTCCCTGATTTGATTACAACTTGAGGGAGTTGGTTGGGCGCTTTTCTACCATTTTGAGAAAAGCGCTAATTTTCTTCCAGATAGCGTGCTTCTTTATTTGTCTGGTTTTCCACTTCGCGCCTCTGCCTAATCTGCTGCCGCAACAGAATGCCGTAGCCAATAACCCCGATAATCGTGAAAGCGAACCACTGCACTGCATAACCCAAATGCGAACCAGGCGTGAATTCGGGTTCCTGTAAAGGGAGAGGCAAATTGCCCTCTGCTTGTGAAGGGGACTGCTCGCGTAGCTCGAGGTAAACAGGCAATAAGTCATAAGGCATTTGTTCTTCTAAACGCTCCGTATCAATATAGGCTGTAATCTCGAGTTCTCCAGGTGGGTCCCGTGGGGCTAGAGACGCTAGGGGTCCTGTCGGGGGGGGACGCTCGAGGTTCACAATGCCCATAACTTCGACCTTACCGTTAGGAGGCGTAGCCGCTTCAACAGGTGGCACCTCAAATTTAAAGGGCACCCAACCACGGTTGACCAAAATAGCGCTACCGTTCTCTAGTTTGAGGGGTGTCAGCAAGTAATAACCAGGCTCGCCTTCGTAGTTTTGGGTGCTTCGCAAAAGGACTTCATAATCGGGGTCGTAACTACCTTGAACCGTCGCAGGCCGGTAAGCGACGCTTACACTATCTGACGGCGCAGCGATCACATTAAAGTCATTTAGTAAGTCGGTAAGGGCTCGAGGTTCCTCGAAAATCCTTTCTTGTAACAGCGTATTTCGCGCTTGCCTTTGGTCCAAACGGCGCAGTTGCCAAAGGCCAAAATTCGTAAATAATATTGCCAGAAAGAGTGCGCCTATGTGCAGCGCAATCCAACCAGGTTTAAGCAGAAATCGGTACATTTAAGTAAGGAGTTTCGACATTTCGTTTCACCAAATTTGTTTCTATTGCCCCAAGGAAAGAAGCTGGAAATCAGATAGTTGTAGCTTGGTTTCGCGTTCATTTCTCCTGCAAGGTCGCTCGTATTTTAATATAGGGAGTTTCAATCTGACTTGAGGATAGACTATTCACGTTTTAAAAAACTCTTAGACAAAAAAAGCGCGGTCAAGTGACATGGCTAAGAATAAGAGTGCTAAATAAAGCATCGAGTATTTGTAGAGCGGCAGGGCGGTGGCCCTGCTAATCGCCTCGCCTGCTTGCACCACGCGGTAGAGGCTCAGTACACGAATCGCAAGCAAAACGTTGAGCGCCAAGGCCGCGACGAAGTAAACAATGCTGAATTCGTTTAGCGCAAAGGGAATAACCGTCAAAACAATAGTAAGGACAGCGTAAAAGACCATCTGTATGACTGTGGCGCGTTCGCCAATAACAGCCGGTGCCATCGGTATACCAACGGCCTTGTAATCATCCTTAATCATCAATGCGAGTGCCCAGAAATGCACCGGTGTCCAAACAAAAATCAGGCTAAACAAGCACCAGGCGAGTAAGCTGAGGTCGCCTGTGACCGCCGCCCAACCTACGAGCGGCGGTATCGCACCAGCAGCGCCGCCGATGACGATATTTTGCCAGGTGGCGCGTTTGAGCCACATCGTATATATGATGACGTAAAACGCAATACCTGCCCAGGAAAGTAAGGCCGCTAGAACGTTCGATGTTGCCGTGATAATTACGAAGGACAAAACGGTCAGAGTGATGGCGAATATAAGCGCGTTCTTAACTGGTATGACTGAGGTAACCGTGGGTCTTTTAGCAGTGCGCTTCATACGCACATCGATATCGCGGTCATAAATCATGTTGTAAACGCCTGCCGCCCCTGCTGACATGTAGCCGCCTATTAGGACACCGATAAGCGGCACTAAACCAGGAAAGCCCTTTGCAGCAATGAACATAGCGCCCACAGTCGTAAGTAACAGGAGGCTGATGACTTTTGGTTTTGTCAGCGTGACGTAGTCGCGCCAGGTTGCTTTCGGAGGTGCTTCGGGTAAAGCGTTGGAGGTCATTTAGGAAACTTCCTTTAGCGAGCTGTAGGCTCGAGTGCGTTGCACATTCGTGGTCGGAAAAGCTAGCGTGTATACGCTGACCGCCGTCAGTAGGGCAAAGGCCAAAACGGCTGTGCCGAGGTGCAAAAGCTGTAAGGCGACTGGAGCTAACGTTGCTAGATTGACTGTTCCTATAACAAGCTGGATGATATAAACACCTAACAGCGCCTTTGTAAGCCCACTCGCTTCGGGCACGGGTTTGAGCCAGCGGCTCAGACCTAAACTCAAGAATAGGTAAATGCCAACGGTTATAGCGATAAGTGGGTGTAAAATGCGCAAGCGAATAAGTGGGTGTGAAGTGCTGTCGAAGTCAGCTGCGAAGCCCTCGCTCAAACTTTCAGACGGAAACATCGTATTGCCCATAGCAGCGATGCCCCCTGAGAACATTAGAAAAAGCATACCGACTAGTCCGATAAGAAGCACCGTCGTTACCGCGCCCTGCTTACCAATATTCAGGGGCCACGGCACCTTGCCTCGAGCGTACACAACACTCAGCGTAAGCGCCCCAACCAACAGGAGCGAGTTCACCAGATGCGCCGCCACCATAAGCCCCCGAGCCGTTGATACTGTTTCGCCAGTCAATCCAAATAGCACGGTAGCTGCGCCAAGCAGGGCCTCAAAAATTAAAAATATAAATGAAGCGAGTGCAAAGACGAAAAATCCGGGCTGCTCTTTGCGAACGCTGAAAGCGCGCCTTAGCAACCAGGCACCTAAAAGCAACACGCCCAGCGACAATAGACGGTGCGAAAATTCAATGAGTGTATTAACGCTCGGGTCTAGGGGAATAATCTCACCGTTGCAGGTGGGCCAGTGACTTCCGCAACCTGCCCCTGCCCCTGTGGCGCGCACAAATGCACCCTGCAAAATAACTACGGCGTTGCCTGCTAAACACGCCCAAGCAAGACCGACCTGCGACATCTGGAATCTTCTGGTTTGAACTGCCTGCATAAATCCTCAACTTTTTCGGCGTGAACTCCATCATGAATAAGAGACTTCGTAGCCTGAGTATAGCCTTATTTTTTGCCTGTTTCTGAGGACAATTGTCCTGTGCAGCAGGGCGTTTTTACCCGCCGCTGAGCCTAAGGCAAACGCTACATTTTTAGGCCACCTTCTATGCTACTGTTAAACTTATCAATAAGCTGTTTTGGCGTACATTTCTTAGTCTAGAATTATCTTTTAGTAAGGAGAAGACATGGTATTGCCGCTGATTCTCTCGAGTATTGCCGCAGGGTTGATCGCTACGCTCGTCATGGTGGTGTTTCTTTATCTACCTATTTTGTGGAACGGTAGGTATTACGATGTGCTCGGCGCAATTGGTTCAGCTATGACTAAGCAAATCAACGGTCGTTCGCGCTTTTTAGGCGGCATTATCTACGCTTTAGGTGGCATTTTAATGTCACTGCTTTATGGTTCGCTTGAGCTTGCTTTGCTTGAGCAGACACTCATTAGCATTCCTAAATTGACTCCGTTTACAGGGCTACCAGTAGAAGTTAATTTTTTCTATCCGCTCATTGGCGTTGCCATTGGCATGGCGCACGGTGTTTTCGTGGGTATGTTGACGACGGTTCTCGTCGAGCATCATCCCTTGCCCGAGTTTCGGGCACGCTACATTTTGCTGCTTTCACAACTGATTAGCCACGTTGCTTTCGGCGCTACCGTCATGTTTTTTCACAGTCAGTTTTTGCAGCTTCTCATCGGGCGAGACCTGTTGCCAGGACTCCTCTAAACCGAGTTTGCTCTATTCGTTGCAAGTGCTGACCTGCAAACCTCCCCATAAAGGTTAGGATATGGGCTATGCGAATTTTAGCCCTGTTTGCCCATCCCGACGACGAATTAGGTTGCGTAGGTACTCTAAAAAAACACGCTGAGCGTGGTGATGATGTGATGCTTGTGTGGACAACCCACGGTGAAATGGCAAGTCAGTTCATCGACGAGTCTGAAGAGGAGGTGCGCCGAATTCGCCAGGAGCACGGTGCACTCATAGCGGATAAAGTCGGCGGTGATTACACATTTTTCGATATGGGTGATTCGCGTATGACGGGCTCGAGAGACGAAGCCCTGCAAGTTGCGCGGCTTTACGCAGGTTTTCAACCCGACGCTGTCATTACCTGGAGCGATGATCATCCCCACCCCGACCACCGCATGACCGCGAAAATCGCCTTTGACGCTATTACGCTCGCGCGGATCCCAAAAATTCTCAATGAGGATTCGCCCGAAACCTTCACCCCGCACCGGAAACCTGTCAAGCTCTTTCAATATTTGTCAGCAGCCGTGAACCGCCCTGCTGTTCACGTTGATATTTCTGGCCAAATCGACACCGCCTTGGACCTCTTCAAGTTCTATCAAGAGTTCTACGACTGGAAGTATACGCCCGAACAGTTTAGGCAGGGTAAGGCGCTGCTCGGGCGTGAAAGCGGCGTCGACTTTGCCGAAAAATTGCAGCGCCGACAAACCTTTGCGCCGGCACTTGACTATTTGGTCTAAACCGCTTTTGGGCATCCAAGCAAACCTTTATGTGCCCCACACCGCTCTCTCACAGTCGAAAGCCATGATTTAAGTATAGGGCTGCTACACCAAGCGACTTCAAGCACACGCGCTTGAAATTTCTCTGGTTAGAATGAAACGTTATGGCAAGTCGCACGCTTCGGAGGACACTGTGATTCCACGTTTATTTTTGACACTCTTAGCTTTCGGGATAGGGTTTGCAGCGGCGCAAGAAACCGCGACAGATTATATTCAAGGGGGCAACGATTATCTTTCGGCAGGTGACTGCCAGTTCGCGCAGTATTACTTTCAAGAGGCGCTCGACTTAGAAGCTGACAATATAGACGCTGCTCTTGGTAAAGGACGCGCTCTTGTTTGTCAAGGTGCTTATCCGACGGGTATTGAAGAGTTCCAGCGGGTCATTGGCTTAAACCCGAGCAGTATCAAGGCGCACATTTATTTAGCGCAAGCGTACCGGAGTCAGTACGAAAGTGACCCGAACACCTACGGCGCTCGCCTGAGTGACGCTTTGGGAATTGTCGAAAACGCCGAGCAAATTGACGCAAACAATCCTGAGCTTCTCAATGTCAAGGGTGTTGTATTTTTCAGGCTTGGCAATATGGAGGAAGCTCGCACCGCTTTAGAGCGCGCCGTAACCCTCTCGAGCGAAATGAGCACTCAGGACCAGGCTACTATGCAAATCAACCTGGGTAAAACCTATTTGCAACTCGATGAAATGGACCTCGCACTACAAGCGTTTAAGCGGGCTGTTTCATTAGACCCGGCTAATGCGTCGGCTCATAATAATGTCGGCGCAACCTATTTCGCTTTAGGCGATTGTGAACAGGGAATCTATGAATTGACGCAGGCTGTAAACTTGCAACCCAACTCCGTCGACGCTGCCTTTAACCTGGGCCGAGCGCTTTTCGACTGTGAGCAAGTAGACGCCTCGGTGCCGCGCTTTGAAGCGGCGATAGAAGTTCCGGGTGCACTGAATATTCCTGAACTGTACACGTACCTCTCGAGAGCCTACGTTTTACAAGGCCGTTTCGATGAGGCCGTGGTGCGCGCTCAGCAAGGTGCGCTATTACCACCGACGACAGCTGAGGCGCTTTTCCATCTTGGCCAGGCTTACGAAGCACGTGGCAGGGCCAGCGATACCGACGACGCTATTGAGGCGTACAAAAGCGCGCTCGAGCTTGACCCCGAATTCTCAGCCGCGCAGACGGCGCTCGAGAGACTGCAATAGTAAAAGCGACAGAAAAACCTAAAAGCCGCTCCGATATGTATTGCACATATCGGAGCGGCTTTTTATAGTGGATAATTCGTAAACTCTGTTCTTTTGCCCTTATTTCGCTGCCCAAAGCATGCCGCGCAACATAATCTCCCTGGCTTCAGGTACGTCGAAATCGCTTTTTACGTGGCCTAAGGAGCTGTAGAAAACTCGAGCTTCTCCCCACACTCTTTTCCAAACCACAGGCATGACCGTTCCTCCTATCCAGGGAGCGTTGCCGTGCTCGCCTGAAAAGGTTGTCGTTGCCAGAACGTCGTTGTTGGGGTCGACGTGCATGTAATATTGTTCAGACTTCATTTGAAAATCGTTTAAACCCTCAACGATAGGGTCGTCCGAAGTAATATTGACCTCATACTCAATGATATTACCTGGATGCGCAACCCACTGCCCGCCCACCATAAATTGGTAGTCAACATTGTTGCGAAAGGAGTCCGCCATGCCGCCGTGCCAACCGGCAAGGCCGACGCCCGAGCGAATCGTATCTAAAAGACCCTTCTCTTGCTCTTTGGTAATAGTGCTCATGGTCCAGAGGGGCACAACGAGGTCGAGGCTGTGCATATAGTCCTTGTCGATGTAAACATCCAAGTCAGATACGACCTTGACTTCAAAATCTTTGTCGCGCAAGAGTTCAGCGAATAGCTTCGCGCAGGCTTCGGGCTCGTGACCGTCCCATCCGCCCCAGTTAATCAGTGCTTGTTTAGCCATCTATGGTTTCTCCTTTGTTTTGTGTAAGCGTAGTGCGGACTTGCTATTGGCAGACTTAACTGACCTCTATTTGACCATCTTTGACACCCAAGGGTAAGGGGGCGGGCCGTTCGCAACGGCTTTCTAAGGTGACATGCTGACCCTTATCCGATGATTCATGTAGCGCTTGCATAACGTCTAGGACGTGAAAAGCCAGGTCGCTATGACAGCGGTGAGGTCGGTTCATTTCTATCGCATGGGCCAAATCTGCCGCACCGATGCCGCGCATATTGTCGGTGTAACCGTTGACGAGTGGCTGTTCGTGCCAATCATCTTTTCTAGATTTGCTGATTTTCACGCTGCCGCCAAAGGTGTTCGGGTCGGGCACCTGCATGCTGCCTGACTCCCCGTGCAACTCTATAGGATGGTTGCTGTGACGGTGGACATCAAAACTCATCACCATGGTTATAAGCGCGCCGCTTTCAAACTTCAAAGTTCCTGAAATGTGTGTGGGAATCTCTACGGAAATGACCTCGCCGTTACGCGGTTCACTCGTAATAGTGCGCGTCGGATAGGTTTTGGCGGCAAAAGCGCTCACTTGCTCGACGGGGCCGAGAAGGGTCACCAAAGCGGTTAAATAATAAGGAGCCATGTCAAATACAGGTCCGCCACCCTCAGTGTAATAAAAGCTCGGATTAGGGTGCCAGCTTTCGTGGCCTGGAATCATCATAAAGGCCGTTCCGGCTACAACGTTGCCTATAGCGCCGTCGTCAAGGAGCTTGCGGCAGGTTTGAATGCCTGCGCCTAAAAACGTGTCCGGAGCGCAGCCTACACGTAAACCTGACGCACTGGCCTTGTCGAGAACCTCTTGACCCTCGGCGCGGTTTAAGCCAAAGGGTTTTTCAAGGTAGACGTGTTTGCCTGCGTCTAAAGCCTGCAAACTCACCTGGGCGTGAGCTTGTGGAATCGTTAAATTTAGAATGATGTCGATGTCGTCTCGAGCCAACAAATCGTCCACACTAAGCGCCTCGATGCCCCACTTCTCAGCTGCTTTTTCGGCAACCTGGGGAAAGGCGTCGGCGCAGGCGACAATATCTAGAACCGGAAAAGTTTGGGTGGCGTCGATATATTTTTGGCTGATGTTGCCGCAGCCGATAATACCGACCTTTTTTGGAAGTGAGTTCATTTGAGATACCTTAACAGGTATTGGGTGACTCACATAGTTGTTAATGTTTCTACAGCGAGATAGGCCGCTGCACCGAAGGCTTTACCGAAAAATGATTTCTTGGCTGATATTCACCCTATGTCGCGACGCTTATAAGATAATTGTTTTGTGTCAGTTCTCGCTGTCAAGCTCGAGCCCGAGGTGGTCATAGACGAACGTTAGCTGCTCTCGAAGCGTCTCGACTTCATCCCTTAAAGCCTCGAGTTCATTCGTTGTTTCCTTAGCAACTCTGGCCCTTGGGCGCTGTTTCTCTTCATCAGAACCGAGCGTATGTCCCCAGCGGTCCTGGCTCTGCCCGGGGCCACGCCCGTAATTTTTAACGAGCGGTGGCTGATAAGTCTCGAGTCGTTGGAGTGCGTCTTCAACCTCGGCAACGTCGTTAAAATTCACGTAACGCTCCGTGCGCATGCGCAGTTCGCCGGGGGTTTGTTTGCCGCGCAGCATAAGTACGGCCAGCAGCGCGAAGCCTTTAGTGTTTAAGTCAAAGGTTTGCTCGAGCTTATGGCGGTGCTTATAAACACGCTCATTATCTGCCCGGCGGGTAAGCACGAGACCTTTATCCCGCAAACTTTGTAGGACAGTTTTGACCTCGCCCTCTTCAAAGTTGGTAACAGGTTCACGGTTGGTTTTTTGGTTGCATGCCAGTAGCAGCGAGTTGGTGGTGAGCGGATAGGATTCGGGGGTGGTGCTCTCTTTTTCTAACAGGCAGCCCAATATGCGTAGTTCGATGTCGCTTAAAGCCATAACGCGCTCAGTATAACAAGACGACCAGGCGGAGAAGAGAGGGTTTTTTAGCTACCGTCAGGTCTCGAGTATGCAGCTAAGGCTACTTGAAAAAGAAGGGGGGTGCTTTAGATAGCTTATAAAAGCGTAAGCTCATTTAATTCGCTATAATCACAATGGATGAACAAAGCTATTGTTAACCCCGAATTTAGCAACGTGCTAAAACCCTTTGGGCCAGAGGCGGCGAACTTTTTTCTGGCAGCTAGTCTTTACCATGCGCACAAAGTGAGTTTCGAGTTGGCTGCTAGGTTAGCTGGCCTGAGTTTTGAGCGTTTTCACGAACGACTCTTAGAACATTTCGGTTCGGGATTCAGGCCCGCAGATGAAGTCATTGCAGAAGATTTGGAAATCGTAATTCGGCTTTGAAAGGCGTTACGAACACCAGTCCTATAATCTTTCTACAATAGAACGGGCTTCTAATTTTCGCGTGGCACGAGCGCAACTTGTAATAAGTACGGATTACGGTTTTTCTCTTCTACAAGCTTATTATCACGCCAGAGTGTGTAAAGTTGGCTTAGTAGCGCTTTTGCCTCGTCATGCGTCAGATAAAGCTCGTCACTAAATAGTTCAGTGGCACGCATATTTTCATAGGCTTGCTCCAGTGTGAGGTGGGGCAAGTCGTCCATAGCTAGCACCTCGCCTTCATCCGTGGCGGTATGGCGCGTTACCTCACCTAAATCGTCTCTGTAGATGCGCTTGCCGTGACGGTTGAGGGTACGTCTCGAGCTGGCTAACGCTCTGATAATCATTTCCTCGTTGCTTTGGAGCATTTGCTGCGCCTCTTCTTCAAAGGTTGCAAAGGGCGTTGTGCTGAAGGGGATAAAATAGGCGTCGTAAACAGAGCGGTAATGTTTGATAGGACGCCCTGCCCGCTTTTCGATTCTAACGACCTCGAGCAACCCCGCTTTTAGAAAGGTCTTGACGCGGTAAAGCATGGTGTCGAGGTTGCAAGCTACCTTCTCAGCCGCCTGGCTTACGGTGCTTGTTTGGGCTAAGAAGGGTCGAAAGTAGCCAAACGCTTTCGTATCGCTTAAGATTTTTGCTTGCTGTTCATCTTGCACTCGGTGAGTTTCTAGGCTACCGTAATCTGAGTCTTTCATTTCAAGTAGCTTAGCACTCAAACTAACAAGTATGAACGGTTTTTTGACACTTAAACAACTTAAACGCCGCTATTTTACGATTACCTCGCTGTTTTGGTTTGCCACGGTGCTGCCTGCGGCAACACTCGTACTCTTTACCCAAGCTAGAGGTCTGGACTTACTACAAATAGGCTTTATTTTCGGAACTTACAGCTTGACTGTCGTGCTGCTCGAGATTCCCACGGGTGGTCTTGCTGACACGGTGGGTCGCAAGCGGGTGACGCTTATGGCTATTGGAATAACGCTAATTTCACAGTTGGTGCTGGCATGCGCATTCTCTCTCTGGCAGTTTTTCGTGTTTGCCCTTTTAGCAGGGACAGGACGCGCACTTATTTCGGGTGCGCCCGAAGCCTGGTTTATCGACGGGCTCAAAACGCTCGATGCTGACATCGATATACAGCCGCCCCTTGCTCAGGCAGAGGTTTTTGCGACCCTGTCCCTCGCGGTAGCCACCCTGTCAGGTAGCTTTTTACCCGATTTGTTTTCCCACCTACCACCTACAGAGACGGCGCTTATCGCACCGCTTACAATTCCTATCTTTGCTTCGGCGCTCTGCTTTACATTGCTTGGCATCGTTGTTTATGTACTTATGCTTGAGCCTCGTACCCAACCTGATAGCAATGAGCCCTCAGGGCTTTCTGCGTTGCCAAAGCTGCTTAAAGAGGCCGTTGCTATGAGCACAGGTTCCAAAATCATTCCGCTTTTGCTGTTAGCTGCTTTGTCGAGTGGCTTTGTGCTGAGTGGGCTCGAGACCTTCTGGCAACCCTTTTTCAAAAACTTGCTCGGTGATACGGAGGGCAGAACGTACCTCTTTGGTTTTATCTTTTCAGGCAGTTTTGCCCTAATATCTGTGGGAAGCCTCGTATCTATCCCCTTAAGCAAACTGTTGAGAAAGCGCTACGCTCTAGTCGCTGCGTTAGCCGAAGCCGCTCAAGCTAGCTTTCTCATCTTGCTTGCTTTGCAAACAAATATTCTTGCTGCCGCGCCCCTATTCTGGCTCGTTTATTTCAGCCGCGGCGTGATGAATTCGCCAAGCTCGACACTGATAAATAACGAGATTCCGAGTGACAAGCGCTCGTCTATTTTGTCTATAAGGTCGCTTGCGCTTTCGCTCGGCGGTGTTTTAGGCAGCGTCGTTTTAGGGTTTGTGGCAGATAGGTTTAGCCTTAGTTTTGCGTGGATAGTGGCAGGTGTGGGTGTGCTGGTTGCGGTAATGTGCTATTTGCTCATTGAAAAACAAGAGAGATAAGAACTCAGGCACCTTATTTCTGCCAGATGCCTGAGTTTTTCTTTGCCTATTTTAGTCTCAAGTTTTACCTAAGCCTTAGCCTCGACTGACTTCTGGTGTAAATTCCTAAGCACCGTATGCAAAATCCCACCATTGCGGTAATAGTCAATCTCAACGGGCGTATCGAGGCGGCACGTCACCGTAAAGTTGGTTTCTTTGCCGTCCGTGCTGATTGCTTTCACGTCAATATCCTGACTTGGTTTGACGTCATCATCAACCTGAATCGTAAAGGTCTCTGTGCCGTCCAGCCCCAGACTCTTCTGGTCGTCGCCCTCTTTAAACTGTAGTGGCAGCACGCCCATACCGATTAGGTTACTGCGGTGAATACGTTCGTAACTTTTTGCAATCACGGCCTCTGCGCCGAGCAGATAGGTGCCCTTCGCAGCCCAGTCACGGCTACTGCCCATACCGTAGTCAACGCCTGTTAAAACGATGGTCGGAATGCCCGCTTCTTTATAGTTGAGGCTGGCTTCGTAAATCGACTTGACCTCGCCGTCGGTAAAGTCGGTGGTCCAGCCACCTTCGGTGCCGGGGGCGAGCTGGTTTTTCAGGCGAATGTTGGCAAAGGTGCCGCGTGTCATCACACGGTCATTACCGCGACGTGAGCCATATGAATTGAAGCCTTGTGGCTCGACACCTTTTTCAATGAGAAACTGACCTGCGGGGCTGTCAATAGCTATCGAACCAGCGGGGGAGATGTGGTCGGTGGTGACCGAATCGCCCACTTTGACAAGCACCCTTGCATTCTCAATCGAGGTAATAGGGGGTGGTTCGGCGCTCATGTCAATAAAAAATGGGGGCTCTTGAATATAGGTCGAGTCGTCTTCCCAGTCGAACAGTTCGCCGCCCTTGATGGGGATTTTGTTCCACTCTTCATTCGACTTTTCGATGCCGTCGTAGAGGCGCTTGAAGGTCTCGGGCTTCATAGCATTTTGCATGTACTCGGTCAGGTCGTCGTAACTGGGCCAGATGTCGCGCAGGTAAACGTCGTTGCCACTCTGGTCTTGACCGAGGGGGTCGTTTGTCAAGTCGATATCGACTGTGCCTGCCAGGGCGTAAGCCACCACGAGTGGGGGAGAGGCTAAATAGTTCGCCTTGATGTGCGCGTTGATGCGGCCCTCGAAGTTGCGGTTGCCTGAGAGCACGCTCGCCGCGACGAGGTCACCCTCTTTAATCGCCTCGACCACGGGTTCGGGTAGGGGGCCGGAGTTGCCGATGCACGTGGTGCAGCCGTAGCCGACGACGTAAAAGCCGAGTTGCTCGAGATAAGGAAGCAAGCCAGCGTCACTCAAATATTCTGTAACAACCTTGGACCCAGGGGCCAAACTCGTTTTAACCCAGGGCTTACTCTTTAAGCCTTTTTCTGCGGCTTTCTTCGCCAAAATGCCCGAGGCGAGCATGACTGATGGGTTACTTGTGTTGGTGCAACTCGTAATTGCTGCAATCACAACGTCGCCGTGAGACAGCGTGTGCGTTTCGCCTTTCATCGTAAGCGTGCCCGTGTTGTCCATATCGGCGTCGCCTAAGTTGAAGCCGCGCTCGTCGAAGGGTTTACGCAAATCTTCGTGGAAAGTCTTTTGCATACCGCTTAGCAAAATGCGGTCCTGGGGGCGTTTGGGTCCTGCGAGGGAGGGCTCGACGGTGGACATGTCGAGTTCTAAAGTATCGACAAAGTCAGGGTCAGGCGAATCGGCGGTGCGGAACAAGCCTTGTGCTTTGGCGTAGCGCTCAACCGCTTCAACCTCATCATCTAAACGTCCGGTTTGTTTCAGATAACGTAGCGTTTCATCGTCGATTGGGAAAAGACCCATCGTCGCGCCGTATTCGGGTGCCATGTTGGCGATGGTGGCGCGGTCAGGCACAGTCATGTGGTCGAGGCCGTCACCGTAGAATTCGACGAACTTACTCACCACGCCTTTTTCGCGCAGCATTTGTGTGACAACAAGTACGAGGTCTGTTGCCGTTGAACCCTCGGGTAGCTTGCCCGTAAGTCTGAAGCCAACGACCTCAGGTGTAAGCATATAGATAGGTTGACCGAGCATGACAGCCTCAGCCTCAATACCACCGCCGCCCCAACCCACAGCACCAAGACCGTTGATCATAGTCGTGTGGGAGTCGGTGCCGACGAGCGAGTCAGGATAGACCACGTCCATATCGCCATGCGGGGCACTCTGGACGCCTTTGGCAATGTACTCGAGGTTTACCTGGTGAACAATCCCGCTAGCTGGGGGCACCACGCTAAAGTTCTCAAACGCCGCCTGACCCCAACGCAAAAACTCATAGCGTTCGCGGTTGCGTTCGAACTCAATCGCAGAGTTATTGGCAAGTGCTAGTGGCGAGTCATACTCATCAACCTGTACCGAGTGGTCAATAACCAGGTCAACCGGAACTTGCGGATTGATAGCTTTGGGGTCGCCGCCCATGCGATCCATCGCACTGCGCAGGGCTGCCAAATCGACCACGGCAGGAACACCTGTGAAGTCTTGCAAAATAACTCTGGCAGGCATAAAGGGAATTTCTACCTGTACGGGATTTTTGGGGTCATAAGCGGCAAGACCTTTGATGTCTTCTTCGGTGACAATGTAGCCGTCTTCGTTGCGAAGTAGCGCCTCGAGCAAAACCTTAATCGAGAAAGGCATCTTGTCGATATTGCCCAGTCCATCTTCTTGCAGCTTGGCAAGGCGGTAATAGTACGCCTCACCCGAGCCAGTGTCGAAGGTTTCGCGGGCGTTAAAGGAATTCTTCTGAGCCATTAATAATCTCCTTTTGGTAGTGATTGAGAACTTGTAAGCATTTAGACCTTCATTCTAACGGATAGGACGGGAATTTGGGGTCGGGGAACAGGGGCCACGCGGCTAGTAAAGAAAAAAGAATTTACGGGTTGGTTCAAATTTTCCATTTCCCAATCTTCTATTTTCTAATCCTTTTCCATAAACTCGAGCCGGTTGCCAAAGGGGTCGTGAACGTAAAAACGGCGTACACCAGGAAGGTTCGTGTCCCAATCTGGTTTGAAGTCCGCTTTCTCGAGTTGAAGAAAGAGCGCATTAAGGTCGGCAACTCTAAAAGCAGGGTGCGCTTTTTTGGCAGCGCGGAAGTTAGCTTCAACGCCTAAGTGTAGACCAAAACCTGAACCCTCGAACCAGCAACCACCGCGACTGCATAGTGGTTCGGGTTTCTCGAGTTCTTTCAGCCCCAATAAATCACCGTAAAACGCTCGAGCCTTTGCCTCAAGTCCTGCGGGCATGGCGAGTTGGATGTGATCGAGAGATAAAATCATAAGATCAGGGATTAGGGGCTAGGGTTCAGGGGTCAGACTTTAACTGGCCCCTGACTTCCGTCCCCTGACCTCTGTAAATAAATCCTACACAGTATCCTACCTGATATGAAACAGAAAAAATCACCCAGCCTGCTTGTCGTGACGGATGCTGGCATGGCTGACGTGCTTATCAATCCGACGCGTCTGCGGCAGCTCGAGCCCTTTCTCGGACGAGAATGTACGGTCAAGCAAGCGGCACAAGAAACGGGGGAGAAGGCAAATACGGTGCTCTCGAGGGTGCGGCGTTTTCTTGCATTGGGGTTGCTCGAGGTCACCCGTGAGGAAAAACGTAACGGGCGTGCGCTCAAAGTTTACCGCAGCGTTGCCGATATCTTTTTCGTGCCGTTCGAGGCGACCTCGGTAGAGAGTTTGGAGCGCATGTTGGAAGAACGTGACGCCTACTGGGAAAAGCTCCTTCGGCAGGGCGTCGTCGATGTGCGCCGTGAAGATGTGGGCACCTGGGGTACGCGCATTTACCGCGACGCGCGTTCGCGCTTACAAATTCAGACCGCTATCAATCCCAACGAAAACTACACCATGCTCGACGCAGGGCGACCTGCCGCGCTATCCGCCTGGCGTGACAGCGTCTATTTAGATTTTGAGGATGCCAAAGCGTTGCAAAAAGAGATGTTTGCGCTGCTCCAGCGCTATCACAAAAAGCAGGGGGCGCAGCGCTATATCGTGCGGTTGGGCATGGCACCGCTTTCGACAGGGTTTAAAAAGTCTTAATTGCCAAACCAAGAGAGACTATTTGAAAGCTGTTTTTGGAAAAACTGAAAACTTGGTAACCTCTCTAGCGCTGAAAAATCGCACCGCTGAGCTATATTTTCTTCAAATCCGTAGATTCTCTTTTGCCTGCCTACCCTCATGATTTCGGCAAGCACCCCTTTGGGATTTTGTATGCTTTCGGGATGCTGACTTCCAAGAATTTCTTCCAGGTTAGTATCGCTAATGATAAATGTCGACTTTAGAGCATTACGGTCAGCCAACATCCATGACTCGGTCATTCGAACGGGAATTACAGCCACCCATCTTTTCGGCTCTGAACATTCATCTAGCCAGGGTTGCCATTTATGTTCTAGTACGTTACTGATATCTGGTGCATCGGCATCGGAATGGACGAAAACGTATGTCAACTCTGGGTAGTTTTGCTCAACTATTTTCAGGCTTTCGACAAACCCTCCGCTGCGCCTGGGGATATGAATCGAGGGCAAGATAGCAATGTCAACGCCTTCTCGAGCACAAAACACAGTCAGGTAACGTTCAACAAGTGTGGGAAAATATCTCGAGTCTGTCGGTCCCTCGCCATAAACACCAAAAATGATTTGCTGCATAGCTTAGAGTACGGGTGCAAGCTCATCAGACTGCTTATTATCACTCAGCATGTTCTCATACTGTTTTCTTTGATACTGACCGAACATGTCGTTATCCTCAGCATAATGAACGTCTGTTATCGTGTGAGGTCCGTTCTTGTCCACAACCCTTTTCGGAATAGCGAAAGCTAACGAATGTCCTCTTATCTGCGTCGTTAAAGCCGGAGAGTGCGTATTAGCAATAATTTGCCTGAAGCTTGGCTGAACATTTGGAAATCCTGTCATATCGCGCAGAATATCAACAATTTGAGGAATGCGTCCTGGATGCACGCCGTTCTCGGGCTCTTCAAGAATGATGATGCCATTGAACTCAGGGTCATAACTTATAGCTATTAAAGCTAATATTCTCAGCGTTCCATCTGATAGAAGGTTAGAAGGGATTCGGTATCCGTCTATATGCTTGACACCAATAATATATTCTTCTCTAGTTTTATCTTCTTCAAGAAAGAAAGCTGCAACACCTGGAACTACAGTCGACAAGTCATTCGATATCATTTGCTCAACATCTGGGTCATTTTGAATCAAGCGAGCTAGCATAGCGGAAAGATTGCTCCCATCAGCCTCTAAGGAATGCGAGGCTGAAAATTTTGAAGGTGTTCTTAGTCTTTCAGGATTCAACTGTAAAAAATGGATATTCTCGAGGCTTTTACGCGCCGCATAAGCGTGAGGAAATTCAACAGTCGTGATGCTTGAAAGAACCGTTCTTTTTGCACCTTCTCTACTCACTGCCCGCTTACGACCTGCATTACCATCTTGGTGAATAGTGATTTGGTTACCATTTGTGTCAATAAAAGGAGTTTGTCTCCCTCGTTTCAACTGCGGAATAATATTTTTGACTTCTCTATTTTGTTTGAGAAGTTTGTCTTCAGACCTTTTAATGTAGGTCAATCTTTCTTTAAGTATGGAAAATTCTCGGGTGCTCTCCGCTTTAACACTCAATTCATATCTGAGTCGAAGATTCTGAAGCGTTTCTTTAGTAGAAAACTGATCCTCAACCACTTTGGGTAATAACATCTCTACGGCGTAACTAATCCTGTCACACCGTTCACTGTTTGGGTAAAGTAGAAATAGTTCTTCATAAGAGCCACGGTCAGTCACAAAGGCCTCTACTAACGTCTCGCTTACGAGATGGGATAAGTGGCGTAAAGTATCAAAAAGATTAGACTTGCCTACACCGTTTACCCCCGCAATAACAGTAAATGGCCCAAAGTCCATTGAGAATTTCTCAAAACTTTTGTAACCGTCAATTTCAATTCTTGTAATCATCGTCTATTCACCTTACTACACAGGGAATGAAGACTCTCAGAAGAATGGTTGGAGTGCATGTACCTATATTTAACATGGCCTATATCACGCTATAAGCTAACTTGTCTTACTATAGCTCTTTAAAAGCCTGTCTAGGACGCGATATTCCATGCTTGACAAGATATCGGCTAAGGTCTATACTAAGATACCTTAAATAATAAGGTAAAGCGCTATATTTTCAGCACAGGAGGTTTCCCGAAAACGAGATAACGACTAATTCGTCCCTTACCCGAGACAGCAACGTTCAAGACCTTTTGGGGCTATCCCCGTCTCTACCTGTAACAGGTGTATGAAGGAGACAACATGAATTATCCCGCAAGAATTTTCCGCGACCTTACAAGTACCTGGCATCAGGACGCCGCAGACGAGCGTGTTGACCGGTTAGCTGCCGAACTTGCCTCTCAGATGGCAGATAAAAAAGGCTCACTTTGCTTAGGTCTGGTTCAAAAAGAGGCCATTGCGACCTTTCACGGGCTCGTATTTTTACTCGACAGCTTCGGACTTATGCTGCGCCAGCGCTACCGCGAACAAGGTGACGGCGTGTTTGTATTTTTAGACCGAAAAGAAGGCGTCGAAAGCGAGTTCGCAGGCGCAGTCGTTCATGAGCGCTTTGCCGCTTTAGAATTGCCCCGCGCAGCTTAGGAGAGTGCTATGGGACCTGAAATGATTAACTGGACAACGTTACTGGAAAAACTTGCCGAACCCTTTCCTGCCTCTGCCATTTACTGGCGTGCGGGTTCAGCAACAAGAGACAAAAAGCGTGCTCAGGCGTTGCCGTATGCAGAGCCAAGAGTCTATGAGGACCGACTCAACTCAGTTTGTCCGGGTGACTGGTTGGTGCGGTTTAAACCGTGGGGTGATACCCGCATTATTTGCGAATTGACAATTCACGGTGTTACACGCTCATCGACAGGCGAAGAAAACGACGGTTTCGCCCCTGGTACTGCGGCGGAGGCTCAGGCATTCAAGCGAGCTTGCAGCAAGTTTGGCTTAGGACGCTATCTTTATGACGTTCCGATTAGCTGGGTTGACTATGATGATGCAAAACGTCGCCTGGTCGAAACACCAAGTCTGCCCGCAAAGTTTTTACCGCAGGCAAAAAAAGCGACTCGAGACGCTAAGGTGTCGAAAGAGGTCAAAGAGCCGCAGGTGCCCCTGCTTGCGCCAGAACGGGCTGAGGCAATGGTCGTAGAACTCGAGAAAATCGGTTTTACGCGGACTGAACAGCTAAAACTCGCAACCTCTACCTTAGGTCGTCCGGTACGCGCTTTTACCCAGGTAGCGGAGGCTGAAGCGCTCGAGGTTTGGGCGTCGGCAAAGCGGCTCGGGCAGAGCGTCGCCTAGTCGAAACGCCCCTTAATGCCTAAGCAAACTGCAACGGAAGTTCTTTACGAGTGTAAGCGCTGTAAGCAGCGGGTAAAAGTATATGTTCCGGCGACGGTTTTTTGTCGCCGCTGCGCCCAGGCTATGCGGCCCAAGGAAGATGATGACCCCGGTAACGGTAGCGAATCTTAAAACGTAAGTCGACCTGCGAATGCTTATCGAGTGAACCAAAAAGGAATCTCTATGAACGACCTAACTATCCTCGAGTGCTCCCGCTGTCAGGGTGAAGGCTATCTGTTGAGCGTGGGACGACCAGGAGAATTTTCCGAGCAGGATATGACGTTTCTACCTTCGGAAAGTTGTTCACCCTGTCCTGAGTGTGAGGGGCAGGGTGAGATAGAGGTTTGCGTAGATTGCTTAGAGTCTTTTGTGATTCGCGGCGGTGAAGAAGTGTGCAGGTGTGAGGTGCTCGAGTTACCCCAAGCTGCTTAATAGACTGTCCCACCTAATATACCGATAGCAAAATTTTATATGGTGCGGTAGTCGCTGCGCGAAAGTTAAAATCCCTCTCAGTTCTTCACTATAGCTACTAAATTATCCATTTCTAGTAAAGGGTTAGTAAGAAACTCCGAATAGGTAAGAAACGTGACATCTATTTTTACATTCATTTTTCTCGATAGTCTGTTCAGAACCTTTTGTGCTGAGTAATAGTCATCTAGTGGTCGCTTTGAATTCTCTTTTGAAACAAGTAATAAATCTATATCACGATACTCTTCATCTCTAAAAAAAGAGCCAAATCCATAGACCCTATATAGATTAGGCTGCTCTGATAAAGCGAATTGGATCTCCGTTTTCATCTTTTCTATAGTAGTCCCAGTATTCATCTTTCCAAAGCGCCCCTGACATCTCATCTGTCACGTAAAGACCGATATTCGAAGTTAGGCAGAAATCTTTTGCTATCTCGGTATAGCCACTCCAGCCACCACCGATATATATGATGCCTAAATCCTCAAATTCTTCAAGTGCCCTTTGAACTAACGTTAGTCCCATTGTATATTCGCGTAGGCAAAGTAGATTTAGGGAATCATTCTGCGCTTTTCTAGAAATAGTGAAAAGTACATCGTGACTTCTTTTAACCGAATTAACGTTTGAGTGATTCTTTAGAAGTCTCTCTAGCCATGTAATGTGAGAGAAAGGAACACCCCAATCATTACTACCATTATTCATGCTTTGAAAATCTCGCTAAAGGATTGTGGGAAGATCGGGTAATTATCTAATCGGTTATACTGGTGCTCTTCAAACGATGTTGCGTGATTTTTGAATTGTAGAAATACTTCATACTCAGCTGAATCAAGCAAGCTTTTATTAGACTCAATCATGTTTATTATTTTCTGATTATTCGGAATAATGGTATCGAGTTTCCGCAAATTCCAAATATTAAAGCTATTTGATCCAGGGTCTTCTCGAGCAATTTGTGATTGCGGCCCCCAATCAGTCCAAAGCATATTGTTTTCAAGGAGTAACCGAGTAATTTCGGTTTTTAACTCGTTAATGCTGCTGAACTTCAATTCGCGGTTTTTTGCTCTAATTGAGCTTTCGTGACTTTGTTTCCACTCATGAAGTTGTTCTACTGTATAAGTTCCCATCGGGGATTTGTCGATATGACGATGGCATGTTGGGCATAACAAAATTAAATTTTCATATGAATCCGAGCCTCCACCACTTATACCACGAGGACCATTTTCACTTTTAGCAATAACGTGTGCCATTTCACCTACAATATAATTATCTGATTGTGTCAAAATTTTTGTTAAATCTAGTTGACAGGTAGGGTTGGAGCATATTCCTGCCGCTCTTCCCCAAAGTAATTTGATATCACCATCCGAAATTGACATTTTACCAGTTTGACATTTTGAATCAAAGTGTAAAGTAATAGCGATCTTTCTAAAGATCAACGTGTGACCGTAATGGCCTTCTGAAATCTCAGAAAGATGGATATTCAATATTTAGACAATAGCCTATGGTCTGAGTAACTTATCTGAACTGACACCTGTCAAGTACGCCATAAAGGATGGCAAAATCGGCAGGACGCAAGGTGACAAGAACGACAGCGTTCCTGCTAACAGGGCAAGTGGGTAAAAGGTTAGAGGGATGGTGTCACCCGTAGGGGTGAGGCTGTTACCTAAGACGCTCTCGAGGCTGCCCAGACTTGCTAGGTAGCCAGATAGCCCGTTGACTGAACCTGTTAAAAGAACAACGCCAACGACTATTAAGAGTACACCGCCGATTTTCTCAATCACGCCGACATAGCGGTTGAGTTTGCGCACGAGTGGTAAAAATTGCGCGGCGATTAAAAAGGGTATGGCAAACCCAAGCGAATAAATGGCTAGGAGGACACCGCCCTGTGCGGCAGACCCCTGCGCACTCGCAATCGTGATGATGCCCGCGAGTATCGGCCCGATACAAGGTGACCAGCCTGCACCGAACGCTAGCCCCACCAACCCCGATCCCAGATAACCCGAGGGTTTGTTTGACAGATGCGCCCGCAGGTCACGCTGCAAAAAGGGAATGGGTATGAGGTGTAACATCAGCAAGCCGAAAAAGATTAGAAAGATACCTGCGGCAATTCTTAGAGCGGTGTCGTAGGTGAATAAAAAATCACCGATTAGACCGCCCACTATTCCAAAAGATATAAAGACGGTGCTCACACCTAGCAAGAAGGCAACACTGTGCAAGGTGATGTGTAAGCGCACGGGTAGTCCCGTCGATTCTTGTGCCGCGTTTTGTTTGTGAGAGGTCTGGCTAAGATCGCTCATGGTTGCCACTCGAGACCAATCGACGCCAACAAGTCAGGCATTTCGGAAGGAAGTAAAAAACCAATTTTCACGCCCTGAATGATCCCGTCTGCGTCAATAAAAAAAGTCGTGGGCATGCCGCGCACGCGGTAATCCTTAAGTACGCGCAGCGTGTTGTCAAGGGTGACACCCTCATCGCGGAACGAGCCGAGTTGCTCTTTGGTCGCGTCTAGAGCAACAGGCAAGCTTATCTCCAACTCATCGCGCAGAAAGGCTGAGGCTTTTTCTGCTGACTCATTGTTGTTGACCAGAAGGACGTTCAGGGCCGACTCGCCCTCTTCACTTTCAACATTGACATCGTCATGAATTTGCTCAAAGAAGGGTAATTCCTCGATGCAAGGGGCGCACCAGGTTGCCCAGAAGTTCAAAATAAGCGGTGTGCCTGCAAAGTCTGAAAGTTGGATAAGTTCGCCATTTTCATCCAGAAGGTTAAAATCTTTTGCTGACGAGCCAATGCCCTGTGCCACGCTAAAACTGAGTAGGCTAATGAGTATAAGGCTCGAGCCCCACCGAACTAAAGCTTTCATAGCTTGTTTCCAGTTCCGAATTGATAAAACATCGTCTTGTCCATAAATTAAGAATAGCGGGGCTGACGGGTTATCGCCGTATTGAAATTGACTGGCTAACGTTGATAGGCGGTTGATGAACAGGTTTGCCAGAACGTCTCGAGCATGCGGTAATGACTCGGAATAACTGCACGCTCGCCTATCATGCCGTCACACATATCCTTCCAGGCAAAACTCTCAAACCGCTGCCCTTCGCTTAACTGGGCAGTCTCCAACTCGTCGCGGAGAGTGTAAGAAAATAGGTGGTGAACTTTGCCTGACTCATACTGAAATGCGCCCTGATTTACTACGTCTTGCTCTGCTAGTTCGATGCTCACCTCCTCACCTATTTCTCGGATGGCAGCGGCTAGCGGTGATTCTGAGGGCTCGACTCCCCCGCCAAATAAACCCCAGTGGTTGGGGTGAGAAATGGTGGGGATGTCGTCGCGTAGTTGTAGGAGAACGCGTTCATCCATAGTGTGCAAAATGACGAGTGCAAAGGTTCGTTCAATCATCGGTTGTGCTTAGCGCCGTTGCTCGAGTTGCTCCAAAATATCCTTGGCGAGTTCTTTGCCGAGGGACTCGCCCTCGGACGCCTCACCAGACGTTTCACCTTGAATATGAAGGGGATCATCTTTGAGAGTTGCTGCGCCAAATAAATTCATCTCGCCGTCACTACTGACCGTGGCTAAAGCGCCCACGGCAACGTCCTCGGCATCCTTAAAGGCTCTGGCAAAGGCGCGTTCTGTGCGCACACGGTCAAAACTGGGGCGGTGCTGCATACTGTAAGCGAGTTCAAAGGCTAAGTCGTCATTATCCTTTACGACAAAGGCAATACAGCCCTGCCCGGGTGCAGGTGGAAAAACCTCGGGCTCGAGCAGTACCTCGGCGTTGCGACGGCGCTCGAGTTGCAAAAGGTAAGCGCAGGGCAACACGAGGGCGCTCAGTTCTTCGGACGCGAGTTGGGCAAGGTTATCGTCAAAGGTGCCCTTTAACAGTTTGGTCGTTACGCCTGGTTTGGCGGCCCTGACAAACGCGCCGTCGCGCTCGGTCTGTACTCCGACAATCGTGGCGTCACCGACGTCGTTCAGACTTTTAAGGGTGCTCCCCTTGCTGAGCAAGGCGCTTCTCGGTTCCTGTCGTTTAGTGACGGCAGCGAGCTGACAGCCCTCGGGTAGCTCGAGGGGTAAGTCGGATAAGTCGAATAAAACAATGTGGACTTTGTCATCTTCTAAGGCTTTAAGCAGTTCACCGTCGCCCCCCTGAAAGGTGCGTTGCGTTAGGTTGACATCGGGCCATTCATTGCTTAGTTCTGCCAGGACCCTGCGCGTTTGCGAGACCGCGATAACACTGCCCCGACTTCCTACAATCATTCTCGCCATGCCGTTTTTTATCATACTCGCGGGTCTAAGCGCTACTGCATGCACACTTTCGCTTCTGTCAAAGTTTGCTAGCAGGGTGACATTACGTGCTGAATTGATCCAAATTGCATTGCTATGAAAGGTTTCAAGGGAGATTTTGACCTTGGCTCCTCTATCAGGGGAGCTGTCCCTGTGGGACTGAGGGGTTTGTAAAGTGTAGTGGTGCAATAATTCGTGGAAATGTAAAAAAAGGGGTTATCCGCAATGGATAACCCCAAGAGATTCGGGCTTTTTGCTTAGGCTTGCGCAGGTACGCTGTCGCCCTTACGTTTGTTGCGCTTCGTCGTTTTGGTGAGTTTGGCGTGGGCCTCGAGGGCCTTCAAACCACCGACGAGTGCCGTGTCCAGAACGGCGTCGAGTTCTTCAACAGGGTGAAAGGTCAAGCTTTTACGCAAGTGAGCAGGAATGTCGTTCATATCAGGCGTATTCTTGTCAGGAAAAACGATGTGCTTAATCCCTGCGCGTTTCGCGCCCAGAATTTTTTCTTTGAGGCCGCCGATGGGTAACACGCGGCCCCGTAGCGTTACCTCACCTGTCATCGACACGTCTTTGCGCACCGGAATGTTGGTCAGCGCGCTGATGAGTGACGTCGCCAGGGCGATACCCGCACTGGGACCCTCTTTCGGGGTGGCACCAGCGGGAATGTGAATGTGGATTTCGTGGTTGTCCAGCACGTCCTGCGAAATACCGAAACGCTCGGCGTTGCTTTTTGCATAGGTTAGCGCGGCGCGGGCTGACTCCTTCATCACGTCGCCTAGTTGCCCTGTAAGCACAAGGCCACCTTTACCCTGCGTGACCGACGTTTCAACAAAGAGGATATCGCCGCCGACAGGTGTGTAGTACATGCCCGTGGCTACGCCGACTAAGTTGTCCTCGGCTTCGGATTCTGGCGTAAAGCGTTCAGGTCCGAGGTACTGCTCTAAACTTCTCTCCCCAACGCGGACGCGTTTGGCGTCGCCCTCGGCAATACGCCGCGCTGCTTTGCGGATAAGGGTACCCAGCGTGCGCTCTAAGTTTCTTACCCCTGCTTCACGCGTGTAGGAGGTAATCACTTGACTGAGCGCGCCGTCGCTAATGGCAATTTGGGTGGGGCGTAAACCGTTTTCCTCAACTTGTCGGGGCAGCAGGTAGCGTTTGGCAATCTCGAGCTTTTCTTGTTCGATGTAGCTGTTGAACTCCAAAACTTCCATGCGGTCCATAAGCGCTTCGGGGATTTGTTGGGCATAGTTAGCTGTGGCAATAAACAGCACTTCGCTCAGGTCAAACGGCACGCCCAAATAGTGGTCAACAAAGCTGTTGTTTTGCGCAGGGTCAAGGACCTCTAACAATGCCGAGGAGGGGTCCCCCTGATACGACGCGCCGAGTTTATCAACCTCATCAAGGAGGAAAACGGGGTTCTTCGTACCCGCCTGGCGCAGCCCTTGAATGATTCGTCCGGGCATCGAGCCGATGTAGGTGCGGCGGTGTCCACGAATGTCGGATTCGTCTCTAGCGCCGCCCAGAGAAATACGCACATACTCGCGGTTCAGGGCTTTGGCGATGGATTTAGCAATGCTTGTTTTACCAACCCCAGGAGGCCCAACGAACAGCAGAATCGGCCCCTTGTTGACCTCGTTCTCGTCGAGTTCACCTTTTTTGGCGCGTTCTGATTTGAGCTTGCGCACTGCCAAATACTCAATTATGCGGTCTTTGATTTTTTCTAAACCGTAGTGGTCCTCATCGAGAATGCTACTTGCATTTTCAATATTCAATGCGTCTTCGCTGCGCTCGTTCCAGGGTAACTCGGTCAGCGTTGTCAAGTAGGTGCGAATTACTGATGCCTCGGCGGAGTCGGGGTGCATACGCGCCAGGCGGTTGAGTTCACGCTCGGCCTCTTTCATAACGACCTCGTCTAGCTTGAGAGCCTCGAGTTTTTCCCGAAACGCTTCGACCTCGTCTTCGTCATCATCATTGCCGGAGAGTTCGCGCTGCAATGCTTTGATTTGCTCACGGATAAAGTATTCGCGCTGGTTGCGGTCAATCTCGTCTTTGACCTCGCGCTGTAAACGGCGCTGCGTTTCGGCAAGCTCGAGTTCAGTATCTATCAGCACTAGAACTTTTTTCACGCGCTCAGAAATCGACTCGGCTTCTAGTACGCCCTGCTTGTCCTCATGGCGAAAGTCTAGGTTATAGGCGACGTAGTCGGCAAATTGCCCCGCATCTTCCAAATTCATGATGAACTGCGCAACTTCGGGTTGAATGTTGCGGGCGTTTTCAATCATGTCAGCGAACTTTTCTTTGAGTTCGCGGAAGGCGGCTTCTAAAATGACCTCGTCACCTGTAGGAATCTCGAGCGGCTCGACCTTAGCCTCAATCACGTCACCTACAGTGCGGTACTTGCTCACGCGAACGCGCGCAAACGCCTGCACAAGCATTTGAATATTACCGTCAGGATTCTTCTTCATACGCAAGATGTTGCAGGCGGTACCGACTTTGTACAAGTCTTTGCTTTTGGGTTCCTGAGTCTCGCGGTCTTTTTGGCTGACAATTAAAATGGTGCGGTCACGGTCAAGTGCGGCGTTGATGGCGCGTATCGAAATAGGCCGCGCGGCGTCAACAGGCATGACCATCGTGGGGTAAAGAACAGAACCGCGCACGGGGCACACGGGTATGGGTTCACCGAAGTTTGTGGTTTCTTCGCTCATGCTTGTCTCCTTGCTACGCTGCACTTAGCAGCGGGAAAAGGGTAAGTGTTTACTCCGAAAATCTTAGTCTTCATGTATCAAGTTTACCGTGCACATAAATAACCGCAGGGAGCCAGCTTACATAGCCCATTACCATACGCTCGAGAGGCTAGGCTTACGGTGAGAAAGGCGACTGTTCTTTGAGAAAGGGTTGGACATCGGCACATGCATAAAGTGGTGGCTCGAGAACGGTGAGTGAGACGATACTCTGTTAGCTTAGGTAAAACACCACCCGTATGGGCTCAGCAGAAATTCAACTATCATTGGAGGCCAAATGCTCGTAGAAACAATGATGACCAAGCAAGTCGTCGCCCTTGATTCCACCATGCCGATTGGTGATGTCACGGCCCTGATGGAGCAGCGCCATATCCGCCACTTTCCCATTGTCGACGAGGGTGAGCTTGTCGGCATTGTGTCTGACCGCGACCTGCGCACGGTGGGTTCAGAACATCCCAAGGCAAAAGTGGGGGTCAGTTTTAAAGATGAAGTTGCCAAAATTATGAATGCGCCTGTCATTACCGCCCACCCGCGTGACCCTATTGAGGAAGCGGCTAAGGTGCTTTGTGAAAACAAAATAGGGGCTATGCCGGTGGTGCAAGAGGGAGAACTCATCGGCATCGTTACAGCTGTCGATTTCTTGCGGGAGTTAACGACGATGACAGGCGTCAGGGCCTCGAGCACCCGCCTAGAGGTCGAGCTTGACAATGCGCCAGGCTCGCTAGCCGCCCTGTTAGCAAGTATTGCTTCGCACAATGTGGGCGTTTCGAGCATTTTGAGTACCAAGCAAGACGCTGAGACGGTGAGTTTTGTGCTCCGTGTCGATACGATTGATGGTCGCGGCTTAGCCGACGCCTTGCGCTCGAGTGGCTTCAATGTGCTGTGGCCGCAGGTCAAACAGAAGCTTTAAATGGCAGATTACGCTTTCGTTTACAACCCCGGTCTGAGTGACTATGAGCTTTCGGACTCGCATCCTTTTAAACCTGTACGTTTGGAACTGACAAAGAGTCTGCTCGAGGCCGCGGGTTTACTCTTACCCCAACACATACGCAGCCCCCACCCCACCGATGAAAAGCATTTGCTCAGGCTGCACGACGCTGGCTTTGTGCGAGCGGTCAAGGCAGTCTCGAGGGGTGAGGACGCCCCTGACGCTTATAGCTACGGCTTGGGAACAGGCGACAACCCCATTTTTCCCAACATGCACAAGGCGATTATGGGCGTTTGCTCGGCAACCGTGACCGCTGTAGATTTAGTCGCGTCAGGTAGGGCGCAGCGAGCCGTAAATCTCTCGGGCGGTTTGCACCACGCGCACGCGGCGCAAGCGTCGGGGTTTTGTCTTTATAACGATTTGGCTTTAGGGATAGAGCACGCCATGCTCGAGTACGGTATGCGCGTTGCTTATGTCGATATCGACGCCCACCACGGCGACGGTGTACAAGGTCTTTTTTATGACCAGGACAACATAATGACTATCAGCCTGCACGAATCGGGCCGCTATTTATTCCCAGGGACAGGGCATACCTATGAGGTCGGTAAAGACGCGGGGCGCGGTCTCAGCGTCAACATGCCCTTAGAGCCGTATACCGAAGACGCCTCTTACTTAGAAGCGTTTGAGGCCGTTGTGCCGACAGCGTTGCGGAGGTTCAAACCTGATTTAATCGTGCTACAAGCGGGGGCCGATATGCACTACTTCGACCCGCTTGCCGATTTGAAATTGACCGTAGCTGGCATGGCGCGAAGCTACGAGCGTATGAGCGAACTTGCCGACGAACTATGTGAAGGTCGGCTCGTTGCCACGGGCGGGGGAGGGTATGACCCCTACCGAACGGTGCCGCGTGCCTGGGCGCTGCTCTGGGCGGCGGTAAGTCGGCAAACCATGCCGACTGAGTTGCCTAAAAGTTGGCTCGAGGGGTGGCAAAATGCGAGTCCTGTCGACCTGCCAACTGAACTGCACGACAATACTGAAACCTGGAACCCAACCCCGCGCCGTGCAGATATCGAGTCGCACAACAGGGCGGTGGTCAAACGGTTGATGAACGCACTCGAGCCCATCTGGGAAGAGCAGTTCGGTTAGGATTGCAATTTTGAAGATGAGTGCTGAAAAGCTAAGTTGAAGTATAAAAGTGGTGTCATTTCGACCCCTGTTAGCGTATGGAGAAATCTATGTGCGGTGTGCTGGGCAAAGATTCCTCACGTGCGTTCGGAATGACAGTCCTCTTATTTAGCTGATATGATTTGCTTCACCGACTTTTCGACCCAGTTTACTTTAGAGGTATTGAGGGCGCAGTCTTGTTGACGTAGTAATATCCGACATTTCCTTTAAAACCTATCCTGCTTGTTTGTCATAATTCCTGACAAACATTCCGCCAGCACGCCGCATCCCCAAGCGTTCGTAAAAGGGCAGCAAGTCGGGGTCGCATAGAAGGTCAACGGCGTAGAGGTCTTGCGTCAGCTCGAGCAATCTTTTCATAAGCTCGGTGCCAACGCCCTTACCCTGGTAGGCAGGGATGACCTCGAGAAACGACACGTAAACGCACAACACCCCGTCCGACAATGCCGTGACAAAACCGATCACATCATCTGTTTTATCGTCAATGGCGACAATTGCGTGACGGCTTTCCCGCAGAAGATGTAAGTGTGTTTGCGCCGAGGGCGGATTGGGCCAGCCGACGAAAAAGCCCTTGAGCTGCTCGGGCTTTAAGCTATCAATGTTTTGTGTGTAGCGAATCAGTCGGCCCGCTCGACAGGCAACTCGGCTTCGCCCCAGGCAAGAATGCCACCCGCCATATTCACAACGTCGGTGTAGCCGTTTTGTAGTAAAAATTGCGTGGCTTGACCGCTACGTGCGCCGCTGCGGCACTGCATGATTAGAGGTTTGTCTTTAGGTAGATCCTCATAATTTTGGGCAAAACTAGATAGCGCAACGAGCTGGCTACCTGGAATATGCGCGTCGTCGTATTCATTTTGTTCGCGCACATCGACCAGAATTGCACCCTCATCAATACGCTGCTTCGCCTCGAGGACATCGATTTCAGGAATAGGTTGGTTTGTGGGGTCGCTCATAGAAGCCGAGTATACCGTTTTGTGCTTTGCACGGTTTACGTTACGTACCTGGCAGCGTCAAGCTTCCCTCACCTCAGTCTTAAAGTTGAACGCATTGCATTTAGCCCAAATAGTTAAGCGAAGGCTGCGAAAAAATCTCTCGTTTTAATAACTGTGTCGATGAAAGCGTCCACATCTTCTTCAGTATTGTAAATGTAGAAGCTAGCTCTTGCACTCGCCTTAATACCTAAAGCGCGGTGTAAGGGTTGGGCGCAGTGGTGGCCTGCACGAATAGCAATACCCTCCTGGTCAAGCGCTGTCGCAATGTCATGTGGATGAGCGCCGTCGACGGTAAAGGTCACAATGCCGCCTCGGTCATCGCCCTCAGGGCCGAACAGGGTGATACCGTCCAGGGGTATTAAGCGCTCGAGGGCGTAGCGCGTTAGTGCCTGGTCGTGCGCCCAGACAGCTTCCATGCCGATGTCACTCAGGTAATCAAGAGCCGCGCCGAGTCCGACGGCTTCAGCAATGTTGGGCGTGCCTGCTTCGAAACGCATTGGAATATCGGCGTAAGTGCTGTGGGTGGCGGTGACCTGACGAATCATATCGCCACCGCCTAAAAAGGGCGGCATTGTCCGCAAAATATCTTCACGAACCCAAAGTGCACCTGCACCTGTTGGGCCGCACAGTTTATGGCCTGAGAGTGCGTACACGTCAGCGCCCAAGGTAGTAACGTCCACAGGTAAGTGCGGCGCGGCCTGTGCACCGTCTACAACCATAAGAGCACCCACCGCATGCGCTTTTTGTGCCATCAGTGTGACGGGGTGCGTAGCGCCAAGCATATTGGACATGTGGGCAACAGCGACAATCTTCGTACGCTCAGTCAGCAACGTCTCAAAATGCTCGAGGTCAAGTCTGTGGTCTTCAGCCAGCTCAATAGCCCTAATCACCGCACCTGTACGCTCTGCAACAAGGTGCCAGGGCACAAGATTCGCGTGGTGCTCAGCAACGCTCACAATAATTTCATCACCTGCTTGCAAGTTCGCAGCACCCCAGGACTGCGCAAACAAATTGAGAGCTTCGGTGCTGTTGCGCGTAAAGACGACTGAAGTAGATGAGGGCGCAGCAATAAAGCTAGCGACCTTCTCACGCGCAGCTTCGTACAAGTCGGTTGCCTCTGAGGCGAGCGTGTGAACACCGCGGTGAACATTGGCATGGTGCTGGCTATAGTAGTCAGTCATGGCGTCCAGCACCTGCTGCGGCTTTTGAGATGAGGCGGCGTTATCAAGGTAGATAAGCGGTTTGCCATTCACCTCTCGTTTCAGAATAGGAAAATCTTTATGTATTACTTTTGAATCAAGTAGGTTTGTCATGCCCCGAGTCTACCTGCCTCATCGTTAGACGTATGTTGACGTGTGCCTTCGGCGTTTGCAGGAGTGCCACTACGCTCACTTAAAACAGCCAGAGCAGGGGAAGCTAGCAAAACGCCACTTAGTTTGTACAAACTAAGTGGCGCTCTTTTTGGCGGAGAGGGTGGGATTCGAACCCACGGTGCAGCAAAAGCCACACTTCGGTTTTCGAGACCGACCCATTCAACCGCTCTGGCACCTCTCCAAGTGAACGCACCCTAAATAACGGCGAATAAGCTTTTGAAGTATAGCTTAAAACTTCATTGGCTGTCAGCCAAAAAGATACCCCGCGTTGGATGGGGGACGCGGGGCCAAAACTAGAGAGGATATCGTGGTTTAGTTTTACTTTGCCCCCTCAGACGTGTGAGAATTCAACGTATCAATACATAAAAGTATAGAGCGTGACAACGGTCACATTGATGCTCAGGTCGGATCGTTAGTAGCGAATCAGTATGGGTCGCTGAATGCTTGCTCTACCGCGTTAACAAGCTTGGCTAGGGTACTACGCTTGGCAAAGTCCTCAGCTGTTACCCAGGCAAAGTCATCATGTTCATCGCTCATGACGACCTCGCCTGAACCATAGTGTGCGCGGTAGACAATAACCATCATCGGCTCATCGTTGCGTTTGGCGTGGTAGACAGTTAGGGGGCGAGGCTCGAGCCTAACTGCTAAGCCACATTCTTCAGCTATTTCAAGCCTGACAGCGTCTAAGGGTTCTTCACCCAACTCGACGCGGCCCGACAAGGTTTCCCATAAACCTGCTCCTGCGTCTTTATCGGCAGCACGGCGCATAGCCAGAACCTTACCGTCACGAACGATAATTGCGGCAACCGCAACAATATAATTTGGCACGGTTATATTTTTTGTAAGTATGAAAGGGGGCACGGACGCAGGGAAGCAAAATCTCCTTTTCTCCTCTGCGCCCATGCTTTACTGCTATAACCGCATAGCTGCCTCAAGCCTCACGCCTTTTCGGTGTGCATATACATCCCAAACGTGCCCGGTCCAACATGGGAGGCAATAACAGCGCCAATCTCGTAGGTGCCGCCATCCTTGAACTGCACGCCTGCATCATTAACGGCTTGGCGCAAGGTCGCCGCTGCGTCAGCATCTTGAATATGTAAAAAGGTAATGGTGAGCGGGTTGGGGTGGTTTTTCGCGTAGTCCTCGGTTTGGCTTACCAGTTCTTTGATGGCCTTTTTCGTACCGCGTACGCGCCCAGCAGGTTCGACTTTGCCGTCGACTACCGTGAGCAGCGGTTTGATATTGAGTAGTCCCCCGAGCAGCGCCTGAGCGCCCCCGATGCGACCATTTTTCTGTAAAAAATCTAAGTTAGCCACGGTGAACAGCAAAAAATTCACGTCGCGGATGTGCTCGAGCTGCGCCACAACCTCTTCAGCAGACGCGCCCGCGTCGCGCATAGCGGCAGCTTTTTTGACCATGTTGCCCATGCCGACACTCGCCGCTTTGCTGTCAAAAACGGACACAGGTACAGGCGAGTTTTCCTTGGCAATGGTCGCTGACTGATAAGTGCCCGACAAACCGCTACTAATCGTTATGCAGACGATATGGTCGGCGCCGTTATCGGCTGCACGCTGAAAAACCTCTGCAAAATCTTGTGGGCTAGGTTGTGAGGTCGTGGGAATGTCCGCACCACCCGAAACACCCTTGGCAATATCGCCTGGGTTTATCTCGAGCCAGTCCTTATAAACCTCACCTTTAAAATTTACATAAAGGGGCACACGCTCGACCTTGAGCGCCGCTAAGTCTTGTTCGGTCAGGTCACAGGTCGAGTCGGTAATTACGGCAAGTTTCATAACACTCCTAAAGGGTCGAGGGTGAATTTGATTGTGCTTATGACTTTAGAGTATACGTGAGATTGCGGGACAAAGTCAGCAAGATGGCGTTCAGTTTGCGTTAGGCTAGGGTGAATGCTGCCGTTAGAGCTGTTCTGGACCCTGCTACAACCGAGTAATCTCATCTTCCTATGCCTGCTGTTTGGCTTTGGTCTATTGGGCTTGGGGGCGCACATTTTGGGTCGGCGCATCATCGGGTTGAGTTTACTTTTGGCGGTGATTCCCTCATTTTTTCCCCTGACCCAGTGGCTTGCTAGTACACTCGAGACGCGCGTAACCGTGCCTAATCCGCTGCCAGAGAGTGTCGACGGCATCTTAGTTTTGGGCGGTTCAGTTGATTGGGGCGTTAGTCAGGCGTGGGAGCAACTCAGCACGAACGGGACGGGTGAAAGGCTTATGGCCGCTAACGCGCTAGCTGAGCGTTACCCCGAAGCAAAGCTTGTTTTTACGGGCATTTTTAAGCAGATTATCCCTCAGGAGTTTTTGGCGACCAGTACGGACAGTGCTCTATTCACTGGCCCCGAATACGCGGGGCGCGAGATTATTTTCATTGGCGAGGCTAGAAGTACCTATGAAGAGGCGCTGCTGAGTATCGAGCAGCTCGAGCCCAGACCCGATGAACGCTGGATGATTGTGACGAGTGCCTGGCATATGCCCAGGGCGCTAGAGACTTTTCGCACGCAGGGCTGGTCGCTGTTACCCTATCCTGCGGACCATAAAAGTTTGAGTAAAGTTCGGTTGAGCCCATCTCTGGATATTATGGGCAACCTAGATGACTTGGACGAAATGGTACGCGAGTGGGGGGCACTTATTATTTATAACCGTACAGGTCGTACCGAGCGGTTTTTGCCATAGGGAAAATAGTTATCAGTCCTCAGTTATCAGTTTAGAAGCTAATGACGACGACAAATTGAAAATTGTTGCATTTCCAAGAGAAGTTGCACCAAACCTGCTTTTGACTTTGGCTCCTCAATCAGGGGAGCTGTCCCTTCGGGGCTGTTCCGAACGCAGTGAGAATGAACGAGGTTAAGAAAGTAGAACGACAGTACCGTAGTGCAATAAGTTCATGGAAATTCAATGTGTATTTGTAATGCTGATAATGATGGCTCTCGGATGCTTTGAAAGTCGACATCAACACGGTCTAGAAACGATCTGAGAGATGGATGTGTTGTTACCGTCTCGCTATTTCTAACTTATTACCGCTTACATCTTTCAGCCTCTAGTCATGCTCTAGTAGAAACCAATGAAACGTCCCGCGCAAAAATGGTTTGTTTTAGGCACGACCTCACTGGGCGCGTTTATCGGCGCGTTTATGTTTACGAGTGTAAATGTCGCTTTGCCGTCACTTGTACGGTCGCTCGAGACTGAATTTAACGTGGTGCAGTGGGTCGTGCTGGCTTTTCTGTTAGCAACAGGAACGCTGCTGCCTATTGTCGGGCGTTTGGCTGACATGCTTGGTAAGAAAAAACTCTACCTGCTTGGCTTCGGGATTTTTACGGTGGGGACGCTACTGTGCGCTTTAGCCCCCAACGTTTATTACCTCATTGGTTTTCGCGCTGTTCAGGGTATGGGGTCGGCTTTTCTCACCGCCCTCGGCCTGGCTATTGTGACAGACGTTTTTCCCGCAGAGGAAAGAGGCCGAGCCATTGGCATAAGCGGCGCACTCCTGTCTACGGGCATTGTGATTGGTCCAACGATAGGTGGTTTGCTGATTGACGCTCTGTCGTGGCGCTGGATATTTTACTTGGCGGTTCCTTTAGGCTTGCTCGGCGCGACGTTTGCCCAGCGCTATATTGCCGAGTACGAGCCGCAAGGCAGTCAACGCTTTGACGTTCCTGGGGCGGCGCTGTTATTCCTCAGCCTCTTGACGCTTATGTTGGGCTTAACTGTGGGGCAAGATAGAGGCTTTACAGACCCGATTATTTTGTCACTTTATGGCGCCTGCGCCGTTTTTACGATTGTATTTTTGTGGCTCGAGTTACGCGTTGACGACCCTGTGCTCGACCTGCGCCTCTTTAAAAGTTCGCAGCTGAGCATCGGGCTGGCGACAGGCTTTATCACCTTCGTGGCTATTTCAGGCACTATTTTTCTGATGCCGTTTTATCTGAGTGACGTGCTCGGGTATAGCCCCAGAAATGTGGGCCTTCTGATGTCGGTCATTCCGATTTTCCTAGTGATTACTGCGCCGATTGCAGGCAGTTTTGCTGACAAGCATGGCGAACGCCCTGTCACGGTGGTGGGTTTGTTATTTTTGACCCTTGGCTACTTTACGATTAGTACAATTTCTACCGAAACAACAGCGCTCGGCTATATTGTGCGGTTCTTGCCTGTGGGGCTGGGTATGGGCATTTTTCAAACACCCAACAACAGCGCGATTATGGGGGCGGTGTCGTCGAAACGCTCGGGCGTTGCGGGCGGGCTACTGGCCTTAACGCGCACCGTGGGGCAAAGCACGGGTATTGCCGTTCTGGGTACGCTATGGGCGGCTCGAGTGCTTGCCAGGGGCGGCGTAAGCGAAACGACCTCCGCCTCTGGTGAGGTACAAGTGGGTGCATTGCACGATATGTTCCTTTTGATTCAGGTCATGATTATCGGCTCGCTCGCCCTCGCACTTTGGGATATGTACGCGCGGCGGCATGAAACCAAAGCTAAAGCTGCACCTGCTGACTGAGAATGTTGACTGAGAATATTAATCTACGCTATGTGGGGTGGGCTATTGTGCATGCCGCCTTTTCGAACAAAACTTGAAAGTAGTCCACACCAAGGGGGAACACATGGATTTACTAAGAATTATTGCCGCGATTCTATTGCCACCACTGGGCGTTTTTTTACAAGTTGGGTTAACAGGCCAATTTTGGCTCAACATTCTACTGACCCTGCTCGGATATATTCCAGGGATTATCCACGCGCTCTGGATTATCTTGCGGCGCTGACCGTGAAAAAACTGTGAACGGGGATACCTGAGCCCGCTTGAAGTCTTCATTAAGCTCCGGTATTCTTCTTGATGTGAAGTTATTAACTTTGCAGTTGCCCTTCTTAGGATGGTTTATAGGAATAAGGGGCAGCTAGTTTTCGCGAAAAGGGAGCACAAATGAAGAAAGTTATAAGTTTGGTTTTAGCGCTATTGGTTGGTCTAAGCATGGCCCAGGATTTAGGCGGGCGCACGGTCTTAGTCGGCTCTGATACAACCTATCCACCGTTTGAGTCTGTAAGTGAAGCGGGCGAAATCGTTGGGTTCGATGTCGACGTTGTCAACGCGGTATGCGAGCGCATCAACTGCGTAGCTGAGTTTACAACCTACGCCTGGGACGGTATTGTTGCCGCTATCGGCGCAGGTACGTTTCAAGACTTCGATATGGTTGCCAGTGGCGTAACCATTACTGAAGAGCGTGATGAAACAGTGGACTTTAGTAGCCCCTATGTCACGGTAAGTCAAGCGATTGCTACGTCAACGGCCAACGAGGCGTATACCCTCGAGAGTTTCACAGACGATGGCAGCGAACTGACGTTAGGCACCCAACTGGGCACCACGAACTATGAACTCGCCGTGGACCTCGTCGGTGAAGACCGTGTGGTCAGCTATGACGATTTCAATAGCACCGTGCTTGCCCTTCTGCAAGGCGATATTGACGGCATGATAGTTGACGACGTTTCGGCAGCTGGTTTTTTAGAGCAGTATCCAGGTGAAATGGTTACCAACATCAGCGGTTTAACGAGTGGTGAAGCGCTCGGTTTTGTGTTTGAGCCCGGCGACGAACTTTTAGACGCTTTCAATGCTGGCCTGCAAATGATTGAAGATGACGGCACTTTAGAGTCAATTCGCGCTGAGTGGTTCGGCAACTAAAGCTAGTTTTTAAAAAGCACGGCTCACCTAAGCGGTGGGCCGTTTTTATTTGCGTCATCGTTTGGGTACAATCCGATATGTCACAACCCAACGCGTCACAACCCAGCGCTCCAGACCCTCAAGCGTCTGTCCGACGTCCCTTGCTGCACCGCATTAAGCCTAGCTATCTTGTCTTACTCATGCTATTGCCGCTTTTTATCTATTTATTTTTATTCGACAGCAACTATCAAAGCGCTCTAAAATTTATTTTGCCAGGTATTGGTATGACCGTAGCCCTAACACTGACGGCGTATACCCTGGCCTTTATATTGGGCTTGGCCCTGGCAGGTATGCAGTTCATGAGCAAAGGGGCAAAAAGTGTAAGAAACTTTCTCCTTTTGGGACTGGGCATTCTAGCCGTTGCCACTGCCATTTATCTGATGCCGAAACAAACTTATGTGCTCATCGGTGACGCCGAAGGCACAGTCGCGATTGTAAGCGGCACGCCCCGCAGTATTAGCGACGCTGTGCGCCAGGGTAGCTACGCAGAAGGGGCCGCTGCCAGAGAGTTTCGCGCTGTACCTACGGCCGAAGCCGCCCTCGAGCGCGTGGCAGCTGGAACCTACACAGGCGCACTTGTTCCCAGAAGTGTCGTTTCAGAAGGCACTGAAGAATTGTGGGAGGTCGACGTTATACCGCGCTCACGCCAAAATATTATGGCGCTTTTGGGTAGCCTGGGAATTTTCATTTTGCTGCTCAGCTTTGGTAGTTCACAAAGCCACGAACACCCGCTGTCGATTTTTGCCGAGCTTTATATAGACATCGTGCGCGGTATTCCGATGATTGTCCTTATTGTTTTCATCGGCCTAATTTTGCCCGGGGAACTCGGCAAGCTAGGGTTTTTGCTCGAGCCCAGTAACCGTTTCCTCCGTGATTTGCAGCGTGGCACGCTAGCCGTCGGCTTCGCCTACGCCGCCTTTATGGCCGAGATTTTTCGAGCAGGTATTCAGGCTGTCCCTAAAGGACAACTCGAGGCGGCGCGTAGCCTTGGTTTAAGTGGTATGCAAACCGTGCGCTTTGTCGTGTTGCCGCAAGCCCTCAAAATCGTTATACCGCCGCTCGGTAACGAGTTTATTGCTATGTTTAAAGATACAGCGCTCGTTTCTGTGATTGGGACACAGGATATTTTTAGACTCGCCAGGGAGTTTGCCGCCGCACGGCTCAACAACATTCCGCCTTTTAATACAGCGGCTGTTATCTACATAATGCTGACGCTAGGCGCCTCGAGTATTTTGAAGAGTCTCGAGCGGCGCACACAAACAGACGAACGTTAAAAGTCTTTTCTATAAAGAAAAACGGGCTCGGTCACAACCGAGCCCGTTTCCTTAGGTTTTATCTACTCCCCATCCACATTCCTCAAAATGATCCGGCTTGGAGCAGATAGTCTACTTATTCGTTGGTAGCGTCCTCTGCGGCCTCGTCGACCGTTTCTTCCACAGGGGCTGCGCCGTCTTCGATGGTGCCGTCACCTGGGGCGGGGCACGCAGTCAAAACTAAGCACAGGACAGCTAAACAAAGGATAAGTAGGGCGTTCATACGTTTGATGATCATCTTCACACCAGCCTCTCTTCTTCACACTACTCGTGTAGTGTGAAATTTTCCACAGAATTCTCTGAGTCAAATGAGAGATACGTGACAATCTCATGAAATTTTTCCACAACTCTTTTATAAATGAGGCCGAAGTTTTTAGGCAGGAACACGGGTTTTTAAGTTTCTGCTTCTCCTAACTCATGAAGGCTCATTGGCAAAAAGGCTCACACTCGGTGCCAAGCCCTCTTATAAAGGCTTGTGAGAGCACGCCAGGCAAGGTGTTACTCGAGATGAAAAGTCTGAACGGGATAAGGCGTCATAGACGGCTAAAAAAGCTATCATTAGCTGCTTCTATACTTCTTGGTGTACGTGGCCACGTGCAAAAATTTTTAGTTAGAGGAGATAGATAATGAAACAATTAGCGATACTGATTTTAGGCTCTTTACTTTGCTTTGGGATGGCCCAAACAGATACCAGCACGGAAGACGCATCGAGTGAAACCACCGAAACCACCGAAACGACGGACATGGTAGCTGAGGGTTCTGTCATGGATTTAATTGCCGCCAACCCTGACCTAAGCACACTTTACGCCGCCTTACAAACAGCGGGGCTCGACACTACCTTAACGGGTGAAGGCCCGTTTACCCTATTCGCTCCATCTAATGAAGCTTTTAGTGCCGCAGGCATTGACCCCGCCAGTATGGACCCAACCGAATTGCAGACGGTTCTACTCCATCACGTTGTCTCAGGTGACTACGCTAGTGCTGACGTAAGTTCGCTGCCCGCTGTCATGACCTTGGAAGGTAGTGAATTAAGCGTTGGTACTGACGCTGAAGGCGGCGTCACTTTCAATGAAGCAGGTGTTACTCAAGCAGATTTGATAGCCGCAAACGGCACCGTCCACGTGATTGATACGGTCTTGACACCAATGGCCTCGGAGTAAAGCGTCAGAATAAGGTAGAAGTAGATAAGCCTAAGCCCACAACTCTGTTATAAATATGAAAGGATCAACGGGCGCAAGAAAGCTTTCTTGCGCCCGTTTGCTAATGCCACCAAACCTCGAGGGCCGGGTAATACCTTGCAACTATCGCCTGAAACAAAAAGTAGTCGACAATTAGATGCACTATCAGAACCCAGATGAGCACTTTTGAGCGCTCGAACATAGCCCCTTGTGTGAGGGCGAGTACATAGATAAATGCGGGTCCCCAGCCTGTAAACGCCATGTCGTAAAGCACCACCGTATAAATAACCGCCTGCGCAGGGTTGGCAATGCGGTACGGAAAAAGTGAGCGGATAAGCGCGTAGCAAATGTTGATGAAAAAAAGTTCATCCCAAATACCCACTGAATTGATACCCATGAAAAGTTTGAAGAGTTCAGTGTTACTCGGCTCAGGAGGCAGCGTCCAATTGAAGGGTACCTCTGGACTAAGGACTCCAAAATACAGAGCGAATCCGCCCCAGGCTAAGGGAATAGCGATGAGGGTATAAGCGATATCTACCAAGTCGAGCTTATGGGGCCAGAACTTAAAGGTGATTATGTCGGGTCTACGCACAATTAGGGGCGGCACGACAAGCACCGCTACAAAGGGAATGCCAATAGCAACGATGTGCCCCCAGCCGAGCCCCGTATCTATCGGAGCAAGTGCCAGGATGGTTAGAGGAATTGCGAGACCTAAATACCGTATTCGCCGCTCCCTTGGCTCGAGACCCAGAAAGCAGATAAACCCCGCCGCACTCGCTAGGCCAAGTGCGATACGCAGGGGCGCGGATAAAAAGAGCACACCCCGGTCCAGGGGTATAAGTAAAATGGCTGAAAGTAAAAGTAGACCTAAAGGCCAGGGGGAGGGAGAGTGTTTCTCTGACATGAATACTCGGTCATCTTACCGTGTGCTGCCAATGCCGTTTGGTTATTACAGGTAAACTTATTTCATGCCCCGCGCGACGATTAGCCTCGAGACCCTCAGCCATAACCTTTCGACTATCAAAAATTATCTTTCTGAGGCAACAGATGTTCTGGTCGCCGTCAAAGCCAACGCCTACGGTCACGGCGCGGTTGAAACAGCCCAGCACCTCGAGTCTATTGGGGTAACCTGGTTTGGTGTTGCCACAGCTCACGAAGCCCTCGAGCTTCGTAGCGGGGGAATTAACGCAAACATCCTTATCTTCTCTCCCGTTTACTCGAATATTTCCGAACTTGTCAATAACGATATCTGTTTGACAATTGCCGATGACAAAAGCCTCGAGTGCGCTAAAACGCCGTCAGGCAAAAATGCTCGAGTTCATCTGAAAGTAGATACAGGTATGGGCCGCCTGGGGTTGGGCTGGCAAGAGGCTGTTAACCTCGCACAGAAAGTAGACGCTTTGTCTAATGTGGAACTCGAGGGTGTCTGGACCCACTTCGCTGCTTCAGATGACGAGGACAGACGCTTTACCTTAGAACAGCTCGAGGCGTTCGAGCTATTTCTCGACGAACTCGAGAAACGCCAAATTCATCCAAGGTTACGGCATGCCTCTAATTCAGCCGCCATCTTCGCTTATCCCGAGGCGCAGTTTGATTTGGTACGTCCAGGCATTGCGGCGTATGGCTACCACTCGAGCCCCTACATTGCAGGGCTCGAGCCGAACCTAAAACCTGCTCTGACACTAAGTGCCCCCATCACCTTTGTTAAGCAAGTAAAAAAAGGCACCCCCATTTCTTATAGTTCCCTTTGGCACGCGCCCAAAGACACTACGATTGCCACGGTGCGAATCGGCTATGCCGACGGCTACCCGCGTCTACTTACAGGTAAAGGTGAAGTACTGGTGCAAGGTGAACTTAGACCCATCGCTGGACGCGTATGCATGGACCAACTGATGGTTGACGTGGGAGCTTTGGAGGTAAAGGTTGGCGACAGGGTCACGCTGTTCGGTCCAGACACTCTGGACGCGGAAACCTTAGCAGGACGTATTGGGACAATTTCTTATGAGCTGCTGACTTCGATTGGCTCGAGGGTCGAACGAATCTATCTATAAACAAATTATTTGCGCCCGCAGCCACATATCGCGGGAACTCTCTGCGTCATCATAAAAGACGCATGTCTGACTTTTATGACCTGGACTTCGACAAGGTAGATTTTCGTAAGGAGCCCCACAAATACCGCGTGGGCAGGGGGGAGCAAGGCGTTTTGCTCGTTCAACCGTACAAGGGCGAAATCTTACCCCACTGGCGCTTTAAAACGCCTGAGATTGCTGAGGCGTCCTCTAAAAAAATCCTCGAGCAATTCTATGCTTATCTAGAGGCAGGTGATTTTGTCGGCGCAGACATGGCGCGAAAATTCTTGCAAATGGGCTGGACGCGCTCTCGCCGTTACGCTAACCACAAGGGCGGCAAAAAGTACGATGGCCCTGTCCCCGACGATAAGAAGGGACAGAGCGGCGCACATGGTCGCGCTGAACTGCCGCGTGAAATTGACCCTGTAAAAGCAAAGTCGGCAGAGATTTTTTATGAGCGTTATGTCGAAGCAAGGGAGAATGAGCAATACAAAGCGCTGAAAAAAGAGCATCAGGAGAAGTATGGATAGGTGATAGAGGGTGACAAGGAGATAAGGAGACAAGGTTTTTCTCCCTCTCTCCTTGTCTCCCCCTCTCCCTTTCTCCTCTCCCTAATCTCCCTCGACGGCTGGAGGGCTATCTTTTGTCAGACCTCCGCGCAGGGTTCTCGAGTACAAGTAACTCGCTGGGAGAAGCAAAAACCCTGCTACGACAAGTGTAATAGGCATCCCGAAACCTCTGGCAAGCAGTCCGAGCAGGGGACCGCCCGCGATTTGACCGAGCGCGTCCATTTGCCCGTTCATCGAAAAGACGGTAGCCCGCGTTTGGGACTCGAGGCTTTGGTTGAGCCACGCCCGGTAGAGAGGACCGTTTACAATACGGAGCATACGCGCTGCACCGTAAAAGGCGAGGGCCGCTATAAAATTGCCCACCAGCCCGAAGGCGATAACACAAACCGACAGCAGCGCGTTTATGCCAAAGAGGGCTCGAGCCACGGCAATATGCGCGTTGGTATCAACCCTGCGCCGCACGATTTCGGTTACGACGATAGAAAGTAAGCTTGTTCCCGCGCTGATAATGCCGAACCAAATCGCAGGGGTAAACAGGCTGGGTAAGCCGATATCCCGAATAAAGTGCGCTGTTGAAAGCCTGTCAAACGCCTCAGAAGACGCACCCAAAATCGCGCTAATCGCAAAAATGGTCAGGATAATAGGTTTGCGGTTTGCGACCTCGAGCCCTGCCTGAAAGGTCGAGCGCATAGCTTTGAACGAATTGTGGTCGGCGTCGGGATTGACTGAGAAGTTATTCTCTGACATAAACAGGATGAGAAACAGCGCCGCCAGCAAAAAGCCAGCCCCGCCCATTATCATCGGCAGACCTAAATAGCGGTTGCCGAGCAGCACAGCGCCGCCGATGCCAACAAACGAAACGACCTGAGCTACCTGAGAAGAGCGCAAGAAAGCGTCCCCTGCTTTGTCGGCGCCCATTTCATCGGAGACCCAGGCATCTATCGCGCCGCTTTCAAAGGTAACGCCCAGACCCCAAAGTACCTGGGCTAATAACATGGTGGTGAAGATAGGTAGTGCACCCTCGAGAATAAAGCCCGCCCCAAACAGAACCATGCCAATAATGACTGAGCGGCGGCGGCTGTACAGGTCAGCGACAATGCCCGTGGGAATTTCAAAGAGGAATACGGTTAGCTCGAGGGCTGAGCCAATCAAAATGAGTTGTAGTGGCCCCAGTAGCGCCGTTTCGACACGGTAGACCGAGGACAGGGTGGCGTAGAGGGTAAAAGAGAGTGCGGTTAGGGCGGTAAAAATTATATAGACCCGAAAAGGGGTGAAACGTGAAGTCAACAAAACGTACCTTCCGTAAGGTTCTGTCACAGCCCAAAAAGCTGTGACCTAAGGAGAGTGATTCTCCAAATGGGTTTGTAACGGATAGGTTTTTACGTCGGTTTAAGCGTAATTAGAGCAAAGAGCTTAAAGGACGGTTTGGTTGACCATTGTCATAATCAGGTCTACTGTAGAGGATTGAAAGACATTTGTAAAGGGTGTCTGCAAGAAAACCTAGCCAGACGCAGCTTGCACGCTTGGCTAGAAAATGCCTCAGTTATTACTCTAGACTTCAGGGTGAAGGTTCAGTTCTTCCGGTGTTGCAGTGACTTCATCTTCAACGGGGTCGGGCTCGAGCCACATCATGACAGCAGGTGGTAGCGTAGAAAACAGGATAGCCAGCGTAAGAAAGTCGAAAAGATGACCCGTAATGTATCTCTCGACACCGGTTCCAATGCGCAGGGGCAAATCGTCAGTAAAACCCAGGAAGAAGGCGGGTATGATAAGAACAGCGGCTAATACCCAGTAGGCTTGCTTGATAATTTCGTTAATCATGACGCGCTGGCGTTCGTCTGCTTTAGCTTCGGGGTCGTTCAGTGCCTTAAGTAACTCTGTGCCTGTCACCGCTGCTGGAGAGGCAAATAGGAGGACGAGGAACGCTAGCATCTCCCACCAAAGGTTTTGGATAAACGGAAAAAGTGCAAAGAGGATGAGATAGTAAATAACTACCCAAATGCGGCGCGTATTTCTTCTTGTCATGCGAGTTTCCTTTCCTTATAGACATCAAGAGCTTTATTTTGTCGAACTCTTAAACTCATTTATGTAGTGGCTTCTTGGTCGCCAGAGATATGGAATGCGTCGTTTTGGACCGGATCAGGCTCGAGCCATGCTAGAAAAGCTGTGGGTAAGCTAATGTACAAAAAGGCGACTAAGATATACGACCATCCCATTCCCAGAACGTCCGAGAAAATATAGGCAGCAAGAAGGCTAACTCCAAACACGCGGTAACTCTTAGCATTCGCTTTAATCCTCAGATCTTTTTGCCGCTCATCCCAGTCTGTTTTTGGGGTAGCGTAAAGTTGCACCGACATGTTTAGCAGTACAGAGCCGACTACCATTATGAGGAAACCGAGAATTGTGACAATCTCCATAGGTGGTATCTGCTCATCCGTGAGTTCTAAGCCCGTCCTAAGCCACAAAACGAGAAGTGCTGATAACACACTGTAAATAAGAATGACTAGGAATCGTTTTTTGCGTTGCGATAAAGTTATTGAAAACACGTGATTCTTCATGCTGCTCTTTCCTTCCGTAATTCGAATAGTGCTTGACTTAGAGGTTTAAGTGGTTTGGTAGAGAAAATAATCTCAATAGGTAATCCAAAGTATTCAGATAGTTTGAAGGCGAGTTCTAAACTCGGGTTATAGTCGCCGCGCTCGAGGTAGCCAATCGTCTGAAAGTTGACGCCGACCGCGTCGGCAAGTTCTTTTCGGGACAGTCCGCGTTCGGCGCGTAAAACGCTGATGCGGTTGTAAATGGTGAGTTTATTTGGTGGCACACATGCACCTCGCTTTCTGATATTTCTAAAGCGAATTGTTGCATAACTACAACATTTTGTCAATACTCTAAACGGATCTGTCCCTTTACATTTGTCCATCATTGCGAGCGGTCTGTAGCTTTCACGCACATCCACTGGGTCAAAGCTTTAGCTG
>ENA-ORXM01000647-ORXM01000647.1-marine-metagenome-genome-assembly--contig:-NODE-647-length-57883-cov-5.107480_pt1 | contig 57883 bp, 38 predicted proteins | sample MGYA00237867_ERZ511480 | MGnify/ENA primary metagenome ERZ511480 (study PRJEB26309, sample SAMN06266103) | marine metagenome | isolation source: Algal blade | place: United Kingdom:Sidmouth, United...
GGAAAGCAAGCAGCTAAAACTGGAAATTCAAAAGTGCATCAAGGACGCCTATAAAAACACTTATCACAAATCGGGGAGGCAGCTACTTTTCTCCGAACACATCCATAGGATGCCTACAAAACCGATAGTTAATGAAATGGTCAAAGCCAAACGTTTCCTATTTCTCAAGAAATACCTGCACACCGACAACAAGAGCTTGGGCAAGATGGTAGAAGAACAATTCGGTATTGCAAAGGACAAGCTTTACATTGCGGAATCTGTCAGGGAAGAAAAAGAATTAAAAGGGAAGGCCGAACTTATAAAACAAGCTAGCGAAAAACAGTTGTTCGATGCACCGGGGCAACGGAAAATCCTTTTCGAGCTTGTTCGTAGCCTCGGCACCGATTACGGTAGGGGCATGCTCCGATTTTCGAATTCCCATCGACATCAAGTCAAACTAAACTTGGGCCAAATACCGTTACCGAAGCAAATCGACTTTTACGCTTCCCCCAGCTTTATTCGGGAAAACGAAAAAATACTGGACGGGCTTCTGAACGACAAAACCGAAAAAGAAATCCGTCCAAGCCCGACGGCGATATTCCTGCCCTTGATGTTCCCGAACCTTTATGCGGCCATGGCACAGAAATACAGGCAACGGTTCGAACGGTTGAGCTTGAAATCATATCACAAATATGCAGAACGCATGCAGGTATCTTTCGAGAAATCTCCGAAGGACTATATAAAGTTCTTTAATCAAAAAGGTTTCAGATTTGAAAAAAGGGAAGTAAATCTCTACATCGGTTCGATATATTCCAAGTATCCGGTAGGCATACCAATTGCACCGAAAACACAGGCCTATCTGGAGTCATCAACAGACCTGAATAAGATTTTGAGCGAGCAACCGAAAATCTTGGATAACATCGAGACATCCGGGCGGGCCAGTCTGAAGAGTCTTTGGGTGGGTCATTTGGTCGAGACCGGACAATATAAGAAGGCGACCTATCTCTTCGTATTGGACGGAGTCAGGCCAAATCTTCCATTGCAAATAGTGGAACACCATATGCAGAACGGGTTGAAGGAAGCCCTAGTTACCGTTTCCCAGAAACAAGTGAACAGAAAACAGGCGCAGCTACTTCGAAAGGGTGTTTACGCCCTTGGCAATATTTTGGGAAGCAATAGTTATATAGAGGAAGAAATGTTCAACGGCTTTAAGGATGAATTGACCGATTACTCGAAATATAAGGGTAGGGGACTTTGGATGTAGATCTGATTAGGGTCTTCCTTAGTTTAAAAAGTTCGACTTGGGAGATTTTAAAAATTGAAAAGTTTTCTAGTATTGTCCCTAAAAGTTCCAGCTAGGGATATTAAAATGTACTATATTTTTTAGTCATGCCTATATTAATCCAAAGCAAGTGTCTTGTATACCATTTTTCCTTTGTGTCCTCCAGACCCAACCGATTGTACGGCAATCTTTATAGTTCCTGCAGAAAGCGGTAGAGCTGAAATGTAGTAATCTTGCGACGGAGTCCTGCCCAGCCATCGTTTTTCATTCTGGGCATTGACCGAATAGATGGTATGCTGTACGCCTTGTTCCATGGTGTTGAAATGGATGTAGAGTTCCGACTGCTCCTCTTTAGGAAATATCTGAACGGTAAAATCAGGGATTGCGGGTGATGTTTCCTTCTTTTGAAACATGGAAATCTCTCCTAATAATGCTTTTCCTTGGTCTAGGGTCTTAATGCCCATCGAAACCAGTTTTATGTTCTTACGTGTAGGGATAGTGATTTTTGTTTTTGCCCATGAACCCCCACGTTTTAATGGAAAATCTAGCTCCTCGCCATTTGATAGGCTAACAAAGAATTCTAGAGCAATGTCGTCCATTGATTTGGAAACCACTTCAAAATAGAGCTTTTTATCCAGTTCTATATTGGTTTTGTACAGCGGTATTTTCGTATTTTCCGTTCCTTCTAGAAGCAAACTGCTCCCGCCTTCATAACTATCCTCAAAACTGAGGGTGGTACGTACTTTCGTACTATCTACCTGCCACTGCCAAGTGGGCAAAATATCCTGAATACTCAAATTGTGCCATTCTTTATTGGAAACGGTTACCCCATTTTCTTTGTAAAAGCGGCCCAGGCCATAGTTGAAATTTGTTTTAAACGGCAAGGTGTTTATAACGCTCCTAGGTTCAAAATACTTCGCAAACCCTTTCCATTTTGATTTTGCAAAACGGGTCTTTATCTCTGTGCCGCCGTTCCAGAACTTATTTTCGTTCCGGTAAACGTCTTCGGGCTCCTTGGTCTCCGAAATATCAAAGGTAGAATTTGGCCAATACAAGCCAATCGAGGTGTTTTTTGGTCCCTTTTCATCGAATAGTGCATCCCATTGGGCCACCGTTCTATAGCTTTTTGCCTGCACATCGATGCCAGCGTACAAGTCCCACTCACTTCTACCAAGTTTGTTCGCCAAGGTTTTTGAATCTTCAAGGTTTACCGGGTTGTACCTAAAATTGATAAAAAATACATCCGACATCGACAGACCTTCTTTTTGAAAGAAAACTTGGTTGTGGTTATTTAGTTCGTCTTGCCAAATAACACGGCTATCATCTATCATGGCATCGTACCAGACCAACTTTAAATTTGAATTTCGACGGTAATATTCGATAAACTCGATCATTTGCTTGGCCGTACCACTTTTCAGATCATAAGTTTCTTGGTTAATGAACCAGCCGTCAAAATTATAACTCTCAGCTACGGCGATTAGTTGATCTGCGACGGGAAAGCTTCCATCTTCTTTTTGCTGTAAAAACTGGTATACCCATTCTTGTTTACCCCCATAAACATTTGGTGGGAAGAAGACGGTGCCTATCGCTTTTACCCCATTTTTATGGGCGGCATCTGTCCAAGTTGCCAAGGGAGGTACAATGATTCCTTCGGCGGCCGAACCGCCCCATTGTACAAAATAGTCTATATACTGCCAATACGGAAACGCATATTGGTTCACGGAGGGGAAACCTTGCGAAGGGTGCTTACTCGTAGTATGCGGTGCTACTAACGAAATGATTCCGGGTACCTTCGGGCGGTCGTCTCCTAACGTGGTGCTATCGTTTAGAAACCTACTTGCCAATGGGACCTGGCTGCGATTAAATTTAGCATTGGCATCCTTTTCGAAAGACCATTCCAACAATTCTTGAACGAACCAATAGGACGCAAAGGGTTGATGTTCACCATAGTCGGTTTCTTGTGCAATTGCCCTTGAAAGAAATACTAAAAATCCGATGGTAAAAAAGATAGATTTCATAGGAATAAAATGATGTTGATACCTTGATTTACAGGCAACCATGGTAGCATGTTTTTTGGCACCTTGGATACTTTTTTTGGATGCTATGGGAAACAAGAACAAAGATTAGGAATAAACTCAAATTTCATAAATTCTTGACGCTCCACGTAGCCTCCATCCTTTCATATTTTAGTACTGGAGCTTTTTGGAATTAGTAGCTCTGGCGAGGTAGGTTTTGCCTATCCATTTACCGGCTCCTCATCCAACTGGCTAAGTGCTGCTTTCATATACCCCATGGCATAGGCCATACCAGCGTACCAAGGAGCGTCACAGGTCATTTGCGGCGTGTGATCGGGAATGAGCACCCCTTGAAAATTATTCTTTTTTAAAACCTTAAGAATCCTGAACATATCTATATCCCCCTCGTCTACAAAGACCTCTTTATAATTGGGCACTTTGCCCACAACATTTCTAAAATGGATATACGCTATTTTATTTTGCTTACTGTAAAGATCCGTAGCTTCATAAACATCGCCCTCTGTCATTTCCGAGATGGAACCCAAGCAGAATTCCAAATTATTAGCCGGACTCGGTTTTAGGTCTATCAATTTTTGATACATATCTGGCTGGTACACCAACCTAGGCGTATTTCTAATATAGGGCATAGGTGGATCGTCCGGGTGAGCGGCCAATTTTACTCCTGCTTCTTCGGCAACGGGTATGAGTTCATCAAGGAAATACTGTAAGCGACTCCAAAGTTCTGCGTGGTCTATTTTTGGCAAAGTTCCCTCAGGAGCATTTTCATCATAAATCATGTTCCATACCATGCCGTTGGGTATAGGTGTGTCATCACTACCTTCCATCCCAACAGAAACCGCTTCGCCCCGTGCGTATGGAGCAATAGTTCTTGCCGAAACACCCGCTAACGAAAAATTATATCCGAACACTGGAATGCCGGCCTTACCTACATTTCTGATCAGCAGTTTTAAATTGACTATCTGTGCTTCTTTTTTTGGTCCATCCAAAAGAATATCATGCCAGTGTGCCGGGTCAAAATTCTCAATGGCCTCTAGTTCTAGGCCATGATCGTTGATTTCCTTTTTGATATTCGCCAATTCATCGCAAGACCAAATTTTATCCGGGTCACCGGCCTTGCCCCAACCTGATTGGCCTCCTATGGGTTGATCCGCCTTGTTTTTATTGTGCCCAAAGTAATCCACTAAGTGAATGACCAAATGGGTAGCACCGCACTGCTTTGCAAAATTATAGTGCGCGGTATTCAACATGTGTTTATAAAGTCCGAATCCTAATTTCATTATTCTTTTTTTGGTTTTGTATGCTATTCGTTATTGGTAACTTCCTTAAGAATTTCATCGGCATGTTCATTGAGCAAGGGTGCCGGTTTGTAAATTTTCTGGGGTGTATCACTAAACCACACCGGAAAACCTGTGGTCTTTACCTTTCCAATTGAAGGATGTTCAATTTCAATGATCATTTCATTGTGCTGTATCTGCGGATCTTTCACCATCTCGTCAAATGTATTTACCTGAGAGCACCACACATCATGTTCCAAAAGTATCTTCAACCATTCTTCAGTGGATTTGGTCTTAAAAACGGCGTCAAAAGCAAATCTAATTTCATCTCTACTTTCTATGATGTTATTGGAAGCGTAGGCATCGGAATCATATTTGTCCAAGCCAATAACTTGCGCTAGTTTTTGTACGGAATTCATTCCAATAGCGAGATAGCCATTATTTGTATTGTAAAGGCCGTACGGCGCTCCTAACCAAGGGTTGGGAATACCGCTTTCACTGCGTTCCGGGTTTTCGCCTTTATGCAGGTACGCCGTTACTTCCTGAATATGGAAACCAACGACCGAGCTCAATAAGTTTGCTTCGATTTTCTGCCCTTTTCCTGTTTTTGACCGTGAGTAGATAGCGGCCATTATCGCTTGATTTATAAATAAGCTTGTCAATAGATCCGCCTGTCCTACAGCGGTCACAACCGGCATATCTCCCTTTTTTCCGTTCAGGGCAGAACCTCCGCCTATGGACTGCGCCAAAAGATCCTGACCCGCCCTATGCAGATAAGGGCCTGAAGAACCGTAACCAGAGCTGGAGCAGTATACCAGTTTTCGGTTTGTCTTTTTGATTTCCTCATATCCAAGGCCTAATCTATCCATAACTCCCGGACGGAAGTTTTCCACCAGTATATCGGCTTTTGCAATGATACTTTTCGCCACTTTAATCCCCTCTGGGTCTTTCAGGTTCAGGGCAATGCTGCGCTTGTTTCTATTGAAGCTCACGAACGAAATACTTTCACCGTTGGGGTACAAATTACCATAGGCATAGTGCCGCATCCAATCGCCTTTTTCGGGCTCTATTTTAATAATATCGGCACCCATATCACCCAACATCTGTGTTGCCCATGGGCCTTGCGCCAGCTGCGTGAAATCTGCTACTACCAATCCGGATAAAGGCCCTTCGCTTTTATTTTCAGTACTCATTTTTAGATTTGATAAATCGATTTAGTTCTTTTTTTTATTTTGGGAATACGATACAGACAGGCGATAAAATTTCGGTCGTTCTGTAGTGTTCTTTTAATTTACCGTCATCTTGTATGGCATAGACCACGGTATCATGGGAGTTTTGATGACAGGCAATCAACCAGTTCCCATCGGGAGTGATGTTGAATTCCCTTAGTTCTTCCCCTTTGGTATATTGATAGTCGATTGTTTCTAAAGAGTCACCCTCAATTCTAAATATTGTTATAGCCTCTAGGTTTCTGTTTGCCGTATAAAGGAATTTTCCGTTTGGATGTAAGCGTATCGCCGAGGAGCTTGGTACACCCTTGAAGTCTTCTGGCAAGGTGGGATAGTCATTAATTGCCGTAAAACAATCTTGCTTGTGTTCTAAAATAGCCACCGTTCCTGTTAGTTCATTAAGAACATACGCGTAATCTCCTTTTGTATTGAACACTAAATGTCTTGGACCACTCCCTTCGGATACTATACAATCTTTAGTCGGGTTAGGGGCTATAACGTTTTCCTCCAGTTTGTATGCCTTAATCGTATCAATACCCAAATCGCACACATAGACTTCTATACCATTGGGATGCACTGCCACTTGATGTGCATGCGGCCCTTCCTGCCGTACCTTGTTTACGCTGGACCCTGAATGTTGGAATTCGGTCACATTCGGCATCAACTCACCATTTGTCCTGGTACTATAATGCAACAAATTACCTGTTACATAGCATGCGACCATTACGTTGTTATCTTTTGATATGATGTGGCAGGGGTATCCTCCGGGAATTGCCTGTTCGTTCAAATATGAAAGTGAAAAATCATCATTGATTGCGAAGCTTCTAGCCTTTGGATTACTCGATTTATCCAATTCTGATACTGCATATAAGAATTTATTGTTATCGCTGATCGCCAAATAACTTGGATTCCTTGATTTTATGGTGTGCTTAATTGATAACTCCCCGGTTTTCGTGTGTAGTTCAACAGAATAGATACCATGGCCTATGCCACCAAAACCGGGTATAGGATATTCTGTATAACTACCTATAAAAAAGGGTATTCTTTGATTACTCATTTTCACTTATGATTTGTCTACAAAATCCTGAATGGCTTTTTTGGCCTCATCGCTGTAGAACAGATTTGTTACCGCCTTACCTTCTTCGGCGATTCTTTTTTCAAAAGGAATAGGGGACAGGCTCAATTGCGCCAATCGTTTTAATGCGCTCACCGCACTAGGGGACCTTCGGGATAATTTTTCTGCAAATTTTGTCACCTCCGTGTCAAACTCTTCTTCTACTATCACTTGATTTACAATACCCCAGTCTTGTAATTTTTCCGCTGAATGTTGGCCGCCGAAAAACAATAGTTCCTTGGCTCTGTTTATACCTATTTTCTGAATGAGTCGTTGGGTGCCACCGCCTCCCGGTATTAGGCTCAAAAATACTTCTGGCAATCCCATTTTAGTTACATCGCTCGCCACGATCATATCGCAAGAAAGGGCAATTTCAAAACCGCCGCCAAGAGCGAATCCGTTTACGGCCGCTATCCAAGGCTTAGGGGCGTTCTCAATACTTTCGTACAACTTTATTCCACAATCCTGAAACGATTTAAACTGTTCCGGGGTTTGACTGGCATATTCCTTTATATCCGCTCCTGCCATAAAAGCGCGGCCTTCTCCTCTTATAACCGCAACATATACATCTTCGTTTTGGTTTACAGCTTCAATGCCTTCAATGATTTCATTCATCATTTCGCGGTTCATGGCGTTTAATTGGGTAGGGCGGTTGAAACTTAATACCGCTACCTTATTATGCATGCTTAGTTTGATAGTGTTATAGGTTTTCTTCATCTTAACTTATGGATTCATATAGTTGATTTAGGTGCGACATGATATTGGCAGACGGAGTATTGCGTAGCAAACCATCATGTAGTACATCGGCACCTTGTTCCTGCAAAGCGTTCCAGCCTTTGTGCTGTGGACGCACATATGCCTTTTCCATGGTTTCCATGGTATTCGAAAAGAAATTATGGCACAACGCATTATTGGTTTTACTTTGCCAAGCTTTGAGGTTTCCGGGTTGACCTCCATTTTTAGTATATATTCCGTTTTGCGTTTCTGCATCGGCAACGTAACTTATGTAGGCCGATGCCAGTTCTTTATGTTTGCATTGGGCCGATATGCAAAGACCTACCCCGCCCAAAATGGTAGACACATCGGTTTTTGGGTTTACAGGGCTATTGCCAAAGTCTACGATATGTTTTGCATACCCCTTGCGGCTGTAATTGGTATATCCGAATAAAAAAGGACAATAAATAATTTCGTCATCCGCCGCCATCCTGTCCAAAATCTGAATAGGGTTCCAATGGATGGAATCGGGATGAATCTCATCTAAATGTCGTTTCAACTCTTCCAATACTTGGGTGCCCAAAGTTGCATCTATGGTTTTATTTTTGATAAAATTTCGGCCCGCATCTTGCGAGCATAAAGTGAGAAAAGCACACCAAAGGTCGGTTGCACATAAAGCCCATGCCGCTTTGCGACCTTTTGGAAGTTGTTTGTAGAAATCAAAAAGTGCCGACCGGGTTTTTGGGGCTTCTAAACCGTAGCCTTCCATTACATCTTTTCTAGAGACCGAAACCAAAGCGGCCGCATCTACGGGCAACGCATACTGGTGGGCATTAAAGAAATAGGAATCAAAGCTGGGCCCTACCGATTCGCTTTTGAGCTTTTTCAATACATCTTTGGAAATATAGTCCTCCAACGGTACAAGTAGGTTGTTGGCATGCGCCTGTCCCATATAGGGGTGGTCAATGGTAATGATATCATAGGTTTCTATGAGGTCTTCAATGGGCATATCCCCGAATTCCTTTAGCGAACGAATATCCCAATCAATGCGTGCCGATGGATGCATTTTTGCGAAAGCTGCCGATGTCGCCCTTAGCGGTTCGTACCCTCTGGGATGGTCCCATGCTATACCTTTTAATACTATTGTGTTCGACATACCTTCGGTCGCTTACAAATTCTTTCTTTCGGGTCTGGGATCGTATTGAATGGTGTTGTTCATATAGGCCCCATCAATATAGATATCCGTACCGTTGATATAATCCGCTAAATCACTAGCTATAAAAGCTACCGTGTTTGCAACGTCGGCTACATGACCAATTTTGCCTTGGGGAATCCAATTTTCAAATTTGTCCCTTCCAAATTTGTTGATTTCCTCTCGGTTCATGTTGGTTTCGATGGCTCCCGGGGCAATGGACACTACCCTAATATTTTTATCTGCAAGTTCCAAAGAGAGGCATTTGGAAAACATTTTGAGTCCCGCTTTGGCCGCGCAATAATGAATCAATCCTTTTCTGGGCACCACATCGTGAATGGAGGAAATATTGATGATTACGCCGCCGCCGTTGTTTTCCATACGCAGCCCCGCCTCTTTGGAACAGAGAAAGGGACCTTTTAAATTCACATTGATTACTTTGTCCCATTCGGCCTCTTCCATCTCCAAAACATGGTTTACCGTTTCGCAGCCCGCATTGTTTATCAGAATATTGAGGGAGCCAATTTTCTCGTCCATATCCAAGAACAGTTGTTTTACGGCTTTGGCATTGGATACATCTGCACCGCCTATGGCCACTTTGACACCGGTAGTACGGCGAATATCTTCTGCCAGTGCTTGCGCTTTGTCCTTGTTCCGGTTATAATTGATAAAGATATCGGCACCGCATTGTGCCAAATGTCTACAAATTTCCGCTCCAATACCCTGACTTCCACCGGTAACCAAAGCCTTTTTTCCTTTTAAATCTATTTGTTTCATTCTTTCAGATTTGTATAGGTTCCAGTAGTCTATTTAATCACTTTTACGGATTCATAAAGCTCATAAACTCGGCTACGCATTTCCTTACACTGTTCGACGGTTAGATCGTGATGTTCAAAATCCGAAACGTGGGTGTTGGATTTCTCTACGATGATAAGCCGGCACTCCTCGGTCATGGCAATATTGTGCCAAAGCCTCTTGGGAATGTTGTAGGTTTTGTTCGGTTCCAATAGTTGCATTTCGAAGGTAACTTCCTTTCCCTTGACAGCTGCGGCAATAAGCACGGCATGGCCTTGCAACAAAATAAAGACCTCATCGGTTTCGTTGTGTACATCTAAGCGAGTAATATTGTCAATATCTTGCTCCGGCATATAGTTCAATTGCGCTACTTGCCAGCCATCTCGGATCAAAAAGGGATGGTACCCATTGTCCGTTATCGTATAAGATTCTATCATAGCATTGTAAGATACTCCATATCAAAAAGTATGGAGCTATTTGTTTAATGGTTATTTACGAATTAGTTTTCATACTTTTTCTCTCCAGAAATTTTCAATTTCTTCCAGGGTCTTTCCTTTGGTTTCGGGTACAAACTTCCAAATAAACCAAATAGCGGGAAGTGTCAGCGCCGCATAGAGAAAGAACGTGCCCGAGGGCATTATATTTTCAATATGGATGGGATTGGTCAGCGTTATTAAAAATCCGGTACTCATCAATACAAAGCTACCCAGACCAACGGCCAATCCACGTACGTGTGTCGGAAAGATTTCGCTGATGATGACCCAAACGATTGGACCAAAGGAAAAAGCAAAACTTGCAACATAAAGTAATAAAGGAATGATTACATAAGAGGAGCCCATGGTGAACAAGATGCCCACCCCCGCTAAGGAAAGAAATGCTCCGGTAACACCGATGAGCAACAACTTTCTTCTACCGAATTTTTCAATGTTATAAATCGCCACGAAAGTAAAAGCGGTATTAACCACTCCTACCAAAACAGCTCCCAAAAAGGAACTTTCCACGCTCTGCACCGATTCGTTGATGATGTTGGGTGCAAAATACATGATGGCCGCAATACCGCTCAAGTGGGAAAACATGGGCAACAGTATGCCGATTAATAACGGGATGCGAAGAAAGGGCTGTAAAAGGTCTTTGAAGCCTCCGGCTTTTACCTTTGCTATTTTCTTTATTGCGGTTAACTCCTGTTGTGCGTAGGTTTCACCGTTTATTTTGGTCATAACGGTCAAAGCCTCTTCTTCGCGGCCTTTGACAATCAGCCAGCGCGGTGTTTCCGGAACTAGGAACAAGAGGAACAAAAACAATAGGGCGATGGGAATCTCAGTACCGAACATACCGCGCCAAAGTTCTTCAACAAAAAGCCAGTTCCAGAAACCTGATGCATTTTCTGAGATTACTCCCGCTGCCGTACCGGCATTGCTCAAGACCAACCAATCTATCAAAAACGCCAAAAGAATTCCCAGTGTAATGGATAGCTGGTACAAGGATACCATGCGACCCCTGCTTTCGGGAAGTGCCAATTCCGATATATAAATAGGTGCTACCACCGATGTAATGCCCACCCCGATACCACCAATGATCCTAATGACGATTAGAAAATTAAAGGCGGTGTCCATTGAGGAGACCACCCAAAATGGCTGCTGCAAATCACCCAGAAACTGTGGAGGCAGCATGGAACCTGTGGCAGAAACGAACAAACAAAGGGCTGCCAAAATAAGTGCCTTTTTTCTTCCCAAACGATCGGTAATGCTTCCGGCGATAATGCAGCCGAAAATGGTACCCAAAAGCGCGGAGGACACTACCCATCCCAATTCCGCCGCTGTAAGTTGAAAATGTTGTTCCAAAAAAGTATTGCACCCCGATATGATGGCCGTATCGTACCCGAATAGAAAACCTCCTATGGTGGAGACAAAGCTAATTCCCAATAAATAGTTGGACTTCTTGGATTTCATAAAATTCTATCAAAGATTCAATGGTAGCGTTATTTCTTCTACATGATACCAAACTTGTTAAAAGCATCTACGGTACTCATTCCCGATTCCAAGGCTTTTTTGACCAATTGTTCCCCACGGGCCTTTTCAATGGCCCCCGTAAAGGCTTCGTCCACGGCTTCTTTTGGAACGATCAGTACACCGTCAATATCGCCATAAACGATATCGCCCGGATGAATCCGTATGCCCTCAATTTCAATGGGAACCCTGTAGTCTATCACTTTTCCCCTAGGGCCTTGGTCTTGGGCATAACCACCTAAGGAAAACGCAGGAAAACCAAGGCTTAGAATTTCTTTGGTATCCCTAGAAAAACCGTGCACCACCGCACCGGCAGCACCTAGTTTCATGGCTCGGGTACTCATTAAACCGCCCCACAGCGCGTATCTTGGTGAGGATCCAGAGCAAATATAGACTTCACCTTCCTGTAAGCTGTCCAAGGCCTCGAACATGAGTCCGAAAGGTTTTTTCATCAAGGGATTTTGACTGTCGTCCGGAACTTCCACAAAAACATCGGCTTCCAAAACGGTCATAGCCCTGCCGATTACCGTAAAATCATCGTTCAAGGGTTTTATGTTGGGTGGAAGAAATTGGTGCAAGTAGCCCATTTTATCTAGAATATCGCCCACCAAGGCTACAAAAAGTTCTTTTTTCGCTATTTGGTAGAGTTCCTTATCGTTTTGCCAAATTGTTTTCATTCAGAAAATTTAGTTGTTTGTTTTACTATTATTTGTCGGTATCCACGTCTAAGCTAAAGGTTTCGATGGCGTATTTACCAACTTTTAGTTCTGGCGCTACCATTTTGGGGTTTTCCTCAATAATATTGGTGTGCTTATAGGACGATATATCAAAGTAAGAAGATACGTTTACTTTTTCCTCCCCATCGGCAACATTGTACATACGTGCGATGAGTTCGTCCGAATCCTCCGCTTTTTTCACCGTGGTAATGAACACATTTTCAGCGTCTATCGAAAAGAAACTTAGGGATTCAGGTAAGTAGGACTTTGTGGAATTTAACGGATAGAGCACTGCATGCAGGGGTTCGTTCTTTTGCTTCGAGATTTTTTGACCTTCAATACTTCCTGCCTTGTTTGAAGTCAGCACGTTGGTAAAGTCGTGGTTGCCCCCTTGTGAGTATTCGTTGCCTTCCCAATGGCACGAGGTTCTACTGGCCAATAACAGGTGTTGTAGAACAGACTTGCTTCCACTTTGTTCCGTAGGGTCTATCCAATCGGCTGCCGCTACCGATGAACTCAAGGTTACGGATAGTTCGTCGTCGGTGGCGGATATCCAATCAATAATAGCTCTTGGATGCACATCTTTGGCAAGCGGCGTATAACGTTCTCCGGCTGTCTTGATTTCATCTTTGCCCACACGTACCCGTCCGAAGGGAACTTCATGGGCAATTTCCGCATCTTCCATATTGATAGGGAACGCCGTCCTGAATTCGCGATACAGCTCGCCGGACCAGTTGCGCAGACCGGTATCAAAATAAATACGTTTTAAATCATGGTACAGGGTTACATCTTGTCGAACAATGGAATGCAAAATCTGTTGTTCCAATCGGTATTTGGTAAAAACAGGGCCGTCTTCCAAGACTTTCCAAGTAGGGTTGTGTAGACTTACCTTGTCAAAACCGGCCATACTGGGTTGTTGAATATCGCCAAATTCCCCGGCACCGTTACCTACGGATTCCATGGTAAAAACATCGCCTACCTTGAAATGACCGGTAGCGAAAAGGTCTTTCTTAAATTCCTTATCGTACACTTGGGCAATACCACCTTTTTCAAAACTAACTTTGTAGAAGGGATTTTCGTAAGCCGTAGTGCTGGCCATTTGTCCTTTGTTTTGCGCACCATTTTTATCGTTCGCAATATAGTAGGTGGCGTATCCTATGGCCGGTATGTTTTCTGCAATAAACGTGATATCGGCACTTTTTAGGCTTCCATCTTCGTGGTACTCCTTATTGCTGGTTTGTACGGCAACTTTTTTCTTGTCGGGCGTTATAACCGCCACGTTGGTAACCGCTCCTTTTACAAAATTGACGGTTGTGGTTACGGGATCTGTTCTTTTCCAAGAAAGGCTGTTGAAGAGTACCAGCGGAATACCGAGCTTTTCGTTTTTCTTTATTCTACCGGAAATAAAGTCCATTGCATTGTTCAACAGACTTTGACCCATGTTTCTGGACTTCACCAAGTTTTCCTTGAACAGGTTATCGGTGACATCGCCGTCGTGACCTCCCCAACCATGGTCCGGATAAATTTTGGCCTGCCAGGCCTCATCCAGTTCATTAAAGGGATAATGCATTTTTGCGGGATCCAAGAGGTTGGCCACCGATAAAAACTTCTCGGCCGCGGGCAACAGTTTAGAGGCTTCCCGACTGGCGGTCAAGGCATCGTGATGTCCAGGGCCGTGAATGTACACCCACACATTGGGGCGCTCTCCCTTAATGGTATCTACCTTAGTTGCTTTTTCTTCCGCCAAGGGCAAAAATTCATCTACCGTCATCAGTTCCATCTTTGGTAAAAACAGTTCTTGATCTTCACCTTTGTCATCCTTTAAGGTATCAAAAGAATTCCAAGAGCTGATGAGTTCGGAGTAGTCGATGGCAGGCAGCATATCCTGACTAGACAGCAGGGGGGTTTGGATTTCACTTCCTTCAAAATTCTTCTCCCAGTATAAAATTTGCTCGGCGCCGTACTTTTTTTGGTTGTTGAGGTCCCTTGAGAGGTACAGCAAATCATTTCCATAGTGTCCGGGGGAATATGTGAACACCGAGCTGCCGTCCGGACTCGCCCAATGGAACATTCCCTTAGCGTGCCTACTGATAATCATATAGTCTACCCCGGCCTTTTTTAAGATTTGTGGGGTCTGTAGCGATTTTCCAGGTACGTCGACGTTCCAATACACCTTGGAGTCATAGCCTCCAAAAGTATTTTTAACCCATTTTTTACCAAGGTACAATTGCCTTACCTGATCTTCGGCATCGTACATATCTTCATAAGGGCAGTTGTAGGTGGCTCCAACAGATATTAATTTTTTATCCAATAGGGTAGTTAGTTGATTCCTAGATTCAGGATGCCTTTCCAAGTATTCCCGTAACATAAGACCATCTTCAATATCAAACCCGTAATCTTCGCGAACAAAGGCATCTTTTAGCACGGGAGTCAGCAATAAGGTATCCCGTAAAATGATACACACCTCGGGGCGGTCTACCCAAGCAATGTCCTGATGGCTAGAGTTCATGATGGAAACCAGTCCGTTCTCATATTTTTTATCGAAGAAATCGTCGTAGGTTTCATAAAACTCCGGTTTGTACAGTTTGGTCAGCGATGCCGACCAACCGTTATTATATTTTGCAACATTGTGGTAGAGGTACTTTCCTTCTATGTCTGTATTTGAAATTGTGCCATCGTTGTTTTTGAACTCCAGTTGTAGTTCCTTCCCGTCGTAAAAAATGGAAAAACTCTTTTTAGGTGGCTGTACCTCAAAGGAGGCTTTTGACATCTCGCCTTGGGTCTTAAACGTTTTGCGCTTGCTTTTTTTACCATCGCTTACCACATAAACCTGCTTACCATCAAAATGAGTAGGAGCATCTACGAATAGTTTGCCGTTTCTTTCCTTAATAACAAAGGCTGCCTCGTCCGTAACGGATTTTTTGATACGTTCCATGGCATCTGTTGCCTTAAAGATCATGACCCAACAATTGGAATTCTTTTTGTGACCGTTGAACTTTATTTTGGCTGATTTTCCCTTTTCGAGTAGCGAAGTAGGCACCGTTAGCCGGAATGCCCCTACGCCATCTCCATTCAAGTCCCTTCGCACCATAATATATTCGGCCTTCCCATTCCCCGGGTTTTGGGTAACCGACAGGGAACCGTCCTCATTGGAATTAAAGGTCAACAGATGTTTGTCGTTTACATGAATATCGAACGATTCCCTAAGGTTAAGGTCGATATCGCTCAACATAAAAAAGGTAACCTCGTCCGAAGCATGGTCTTTGGGAACTACACCGGTCATAAACTCAAAGCCCATTTCGCCAGTTGTGGCTCTTGAAATCATGGATACATTAATATCTTCACGAATTGAGGGGTAGAGAAAGAATTCCGATCCGGAAAGCATTTCCGAGTAGCCTTCAATATCGTTTTTGGCAATGGTGTAGAGCTTGTAATTGGTATTCAATTCTTGAATATGACCGTTCCCGTTACCTTCATGAAAGTAAAAATCGGCTGCGATCCGGGGTTCGGAACTATTTAAGTTTGCCGACACAAAGCTTGATAATATAAGCATCAGGCAAGTGCTCAGGGTACTTTTAAACAAATAATGTTTCTTGAGTGCGTTCATTAATACTAGTTTTCTGTTTTGGAGATGAGATCTTGATGTATGTGTCTATGAACCTCTTTTCGTAGTTCAGTCAAAGAATTTTAGTTTGTACGTATCTATGGCGTTGTGGCCTATATCCACTTTGAAATCCTTGCCGGATGCATCCAATTTCTCTTCTTCCTTTTCAATCAGGTTTGTTTTTACAAGAGCTTTAAAAGGCTTCGATAATCCAATGGAGGTTTGTTTGTCCTTGCCTTCCATCTCCACCAACCGCACAATAACGTCATTGTCTTCCTCACTCTTTTTAATAGTACTGATACGCACCATGGGATCCGAAACTGTAAAGAAGCTCATTGCTTGAGGCAGTTCGCCCGTTTCGTTCTTTATCGGCATTAAAACGGTTTGTAGGGGGTGGTTGGATGCTGTGCCAAATTGATATGATTTGGTATCGTCCGGTAGGTGGGATGCCAAGGAGAACTGAAAATGGTGGTCCCCGGTCTGGTGGTACCAGTTGCCCTCGCCATGACAACTTTTATGCGATGCCATTAAGATACCCTGTAACACGGGATAGGCAACGGCCTCTCTAGTCGGGTCGATCCAATCGGCCAGTGCTACGTCGGTGGCCATAGTTACGGCAAATTCATCGTTCTCGGAAGAAATAAAGTTCAGTACCTCACGTGGGTGTATGGTAACCGGTTTTTGGTCATAGGTGCCTCCCCATGCCCATCCGCCAGGGGCTTGCTTCATTTCCGTTTTTCCTACCTCGGCGATGGCCATAGGCACCTCGTACTTTATTTTGCCTTCTTCCATGTTTAAGGGAAGCGCAAACCGGAACTCGCGGTTGTGGGTACCGTCCCAATTTAATAGGTCTACAAAAAAATCGATTTTTTTCTCCTGATGGAATACCCGTATGCGCTGCACCACTTGGGTATGTTTAAACTGTGCCTTGTTTTCGAATTCGCTAAAAACCGGACCATCTTGGCGTAGTTTCCATTGGGCGGTATGGTTGCTCGTTTTATCGAAGTCGGCCATATTGGGCTCGGTCATCACGGTAAATTCTCCGGCACCGTTGCCATCGTAGCCTAAGGTAAGCACGTCGCCACCCGAGAATCTGGTAGTGTTAAAAATTTCCTTGTTCAATGTACGATCCATAAGATGGCTGATGCCACCATTGTCCAAGTGTAAGGTGTAAAAATCGTTGGTTACCATATTTGGTGCTACATCTTTGGATACTGTAACCTTCTTCTTTCCCTTCTTAAGGTAGAAGGTGCTGTAGCCTATAGACGGAATATCGGAGGCATAGAACAGGAGTTCTTTCGAGTTGTCGACACTTACTTGCGAAGGGATTACTTCCCCTTTTTCGTTTACTACATAATAGGAAACCGCATTAGCAACGGTAACCGATGCCAAGCCGCTGCGGTTCCACGACAGGTCGTTGTACACGACTATGGCATTGTCTTTTTCCGTTCCGATATTACCGGTGATGGAGCTTAAGGCATCTCCCAAAAGGGCATCTGCCTCGCGGGCCGCAAATTCGAGTTTATCCCTAAAAATACTGTCCGTAATATGTCCGTTTTTCCCTCCCCAACCGTGATCGGGATAAATGGATTCCTCAAAGGCTTTTGATAGGTTTTCGGTAGGATAGTTATCAAAAGAGTTGTTCAACAGGGCGTCCACCGTGCCAAAGATTTCGGCGGAGGGCAAGAGTCTACCCGCTTTTCTGGAAGCGGTAATGGCCTTATGATGACCAGGGCCATGTATATAGCCCCAGAGATTTGGTCGTTCGCCCTCTAAGGATTCAAAAGTAGCCTTGGGTTGGTTTATTTCCGAAAGAAATCCAGGAACTGTAGAATGCCGTAAGGCAGGAATCTTAGCGCCTGTTTTTGCAATAATATCGTTCCATTCCTTTACCACATCCGCATAATCCACAGGGCCGGCGGCATCATTGCTCATCACAATGGCAAAATGCGGTGGTAGCTTATGTTTGCGGTAATAATCACTCCACATTTTTACCCTGCCCTGAATTTTTCGTAAGGCCTCTACGGCATCCTCGTCGAACAGTTTATAAAAGATGGCCGCCCAACCATAATTTCCTGGGGAGTAAGTAAAAACCGATGACCCATCTGGCGACTTCCAGTCGTAAAATCCTTCCCGCATTCGGGACACGAATAGGTTCTCGGTTCCCGATTTTGCCAATATTTGTGGAAATTGAAGCGTTCTTCCCGGCACGTCGGTATTGTAGGCGGTAACCTCTTGTATTCCGTCAAAATTCTTTTCAATCCATAATTTTCCAAAATACATTTCACGCACCAATTGTTCTCCCATTTGCATGCCCTCGTAAGGCTGGTTATAGGTGGCGCCCCAAGCAAACCTACCTTCTTTGTACCGTTCGATTACCTCCTCTTTTCGCTCAGGATGCTCTTCAACAAATTCCTTTAAATTAAGAGCTTGCTCCATACCAAAATGGTATTCCTTGTCGGTTTTCATAATATCCAAGGCCGGGCCGATGATTTCATAGATCCTATCGTGGCGGCAGACTTCAGGAGTATCCATCCAAGCAATATCTTGGTGGGAGGAGGATATAATATGAAAGGTGCCCTCTTTAAAATAGTCCCAATCCGATGTGACCAAGGGAGTGAACAGTTGTTTTATGTCTTGCTTTTTGGTGTTGGCCTTGATGGTCACTATTTCCGGTTCACCTATGACTGGAAGCCAAACCCAGGCTTTTCCATCTTTTTTTTCAAAGGTAGCTGTGTGCCCATTGTCAAATTGTACTCTTTTGTAGGTCATGGGGTTCTCTACGGACAAGTATGCCTTTGCCAACAGGTTGTTCTCTCCAACTTGGTATTCATAGGGTTTAACGTAATCGAAAACTACGGTCTTCTCCAAAGGAGGTGCCTGTGCAAACGAGGTTGCAGAGAGTAAAAATAACATCAAGAATCGGAGCTGCTTTTTCATCTGTTCAAATTTTAATTTTTTATAGGTCAGATGTAATTCGCCATGAACATCTCGTTTGGAATCTAGAGATAACGTGGCTTATTTCATCATCTTTTTCATTTTATAGGTTTATGCGTATCTATTTTCTTATCCGTTACAAGTTGCCGAACCGGGATTTAAACTGTCTTGAACAATAGAACCGGATTCTTCTATCCTTTAGTCTGCAATGTTTTGCTAGTTCATCCACAATTACTTTTTTAAATGCCCTTGTTTTGTCATTTCAGTTGAAAAAACAAGGATGGCTTGAGTAACACCATCCTTGTTCAACTAAAACTAACTCAACTTACTCAAACTAACTTCTTACTTGTAATTAACACTAATCTGCCAAATTCGGGTTCAAAACTACTTCACTTTGAGGTATGGGAAATAAAAGGTTGTCTGCCGAAAACGAATTTCCATTTGGTAATGTATGGCCTAGAAAATCGTTGAAGCCACCGTTGTTGTCAAAAACCCTTCCAGTCCTTCGAATATCGAACCAGGTAAGCCCAGCTTCTGCGGGGAACTCCCATACACGTTGTTTCCATACCTCTTCCCTGAACGCTTGTTGACTCAGACCGGAAACATCCGGTAATCCTGCTCTTGAACGAACGGCATTTAAAGCCGCATAGGCAGATGCATCGGCGGATCCACTCTCGTTCTGAGCTTCTGCGTAGGTCAACAGAACATCAGCGTATCGGAGCAAAGGAACATTCTTTCCTGATAATCCGTTACCTGTTCTATAGTCGTCATAAAAATATTTATAAACAGAATTGTTAAAAGTGACCCCGTCCAATTCATTGAAAAAGAAGCCTTGGTTTTGCCCTCTTAGGTCATTAGGGTCATAGGAATCGATAAAATCTTGTTCAGGTTCCATGCCCCCAAAGTGCAAGGTCAACGGACTAATGGCTTCCCCTCCGAGCGGTGTGAAATAGCTCGTAATCGTAGAGGCGACGACCTGATTGTCATACTGTACCATAAAAATATGCTCTTGGGTATTATCAAAGGCTGGATCGCTCAATTTATCGAACCAAGTGAGGTCACCCTCCGATTGAAATAGACTGTACCAACCAGCATTAATCACCTCGTTGGCCTTATCCCGTGCCGAGGCATATTTTTCAGTTTGGTTGAGCGGATTTCCCGCCATGGTTAAATATACTTTTGCTAGTAGCGCCTTTACGGCGCCTGTTGTTACACGGCCGCTGGTAGCAGTATTGGGTAGGCCGGCGCTTTCAGCAATCATCAGATCTGGAAGGATTGCCGTCTCATAGACCTCTTGGATGCTAGACTTTGGTAATTGACCATCTTCCAACGATGAGGAAGGAACCAGGTTGAGCGGGATATCTCCAAATATTTGTACCAATTGAAAATAGTAGTACGCCCTTAAAAAGTGTGCTTCGCCCAGTAAGCGGGTTGCTATTTCCGGCGTCAATTCCGAATCTTCTATGCCCGGTATGGAATTGATGGCGATATTAGCCGCTTCAATACCACCGTAATAGGTGTTCCAAAATGTTCCAGCATTTAGGTTGTTCTGACTATAAATCAACGCATAGGCGTCTTCCATATCAGTGTCTTGGGTGCCAACCGCGGGTTTTAGCGTACCATTACTGACTTCCAAAATTGAAAATCCCATTTTAGCAAAGCCAGTTCTGTTGTACGGCGCCCTTAAGAAAGCGTATATGCCGTTCACGGATTCTTGTGCATCCAATAGTGACGTTCCAAAAATTGTTTTCTCACTTCGTGGAGTCTCTTCCAAAAAGTCCTCGCAGGAAATAAAGAGGCAAAAAACGATAAATAAAATACTATATTTTTTCATGATTTCTTTAATTACAGCGTTAGTAAAAATCCTAAATTCATATTCATTGGCCTAGGATACCCGTTCAGTTCGATACCTTCGGTAAACTGACCGCCAAACGAACTTACTTCCGGGTCATAACCGTGATAATCGGTGACCAAGAAAAAGTTTTGAAGGTTAACGTAAATCTTGGCCGATTGTAGGCCGATTTTGTCCAAAAGAGAACGTTCAAAATTATAGGCAAGATTGAGGTTCTGACCCCTTATAAAACTGCCGTCAAAGACCTGACCGGAATCGGCTCCGTCAAATTTTAGAATGTTTTTCCGTACCCTTGGATACATGGTGTTCTGGTTTTCGGGCGTCCACATTTGGTCGAAGAATTGCTTGTAGGTATTTCCGTAACCTACACGGTCAACGTTGAGAATGATGGAATGGTCTAAAATATCATTGCCTTGGTTGATGAGGATATCCACGGTTAAATCCCAATTTTTATACGAAAAGGTATTGCCTATGTTCATCGTAAAATCGGGAAGCCCGTTACCAATAATCTGCTGATCATCAAAATTAAGCAGTCCGTCGTCGTTCTTGTCCTCTAATTTGATATCGCCCGGTCTCCTGCCATAGCGGGCGGCTTCGTCCACTTCATCGGTGCCCCAGGTACCTAGACGATTGTAACCCCAGAACGAACCAGCTACTTCACCTACTCTGAAGATTTGGTGGTTCCACCAAATCGGAGCCGTAAATATATCCGCATCTTCGGTACCCAAAGACAGAATTTCGTTTCTGTTCATGGTGAAGTTCACCGAACTGCTCCATGAAAAGTTATCCGTTCGAACATTTTGGGTGTTGAGCAGTAATTCTATTCCACTATTTTGAATGGAACCGGCGTTGGAGATAATAGAGGAATAACCGGTGAAGTTTGCAAGCGGTACGTTGAACAAGAGGTCTTTAGTTGTCCTTTTGTAATAATCCGCAGTAATATTTATTCTGTTGAACAGTCCTAAGTCCAATCCAATATTAAATTCTTCGGTAGTCTCCCATCTTAAATTGTCGTTTCCTATAGACCCCTGCGAAGTACCGTTTACCCGGTTATTGTCAAAAATTACGTTCTGGATGCCGGGACTTGCAATTCTGGCGTAATTACCAATGGCATCGTTACCCGTTTCACCGTAACTAGCCCTTAATTTCAAATTGGTAAAAGCCCTGGAATCTTCCAAGAAGTTTTCGTTGGATACTCTCCAAGCTGCCGCCACTGAGGGAAAGAAGGAATATTTATTATTGGTTCCGAAACGCGAGGAGCCGTCATAACGCCCTGTCAGCGTAAGTAGATACCTGTCCTTAAATCCATAATCGATACGGCCAAAATAGGAGTCAATAGTATTCCTTCCGAAGTTACTTCCTACCACCGGCTCGGCGACACCTTGTCCTACGTTATAAAAGCTGAAAAAATCATCGAAATCCTGTGCCAATAGGTTAGAACTGAAAAACTCGTTTTCTTGACGGGTGGCCCCTAAGATAGTGCTAAAGGTATGATTGTCGTTTATTGTCGGATTGTAGTTCAATGTATTTTCGATGATTGTCTGGCTGGCATTCGAATTCGTGATGGAAGCGGAGTTTTGGTTGATAAAGGTGTCCAAGCGACGGGCCACGAACGTATTGCCTTCTACGTTGTTATTCTGAATAGAATAGGAAGTACGCAGTTTAAGGTCTTTGGTAAAATTGATTTCGGAAAATATGTTCTGGACAACTTGCCTTTCTTTTGTGACCCTATCAAGCAATTGAAGTCTATCTTTCGGTGTGGCACCGTACCAAACATCCCATGTGCCATTGGCGTTCGTAAGATCATCGGCATTTACGGCCGTTCCGTCTGGGTACTGGGTAGGATAAATTGGAAGGTAGAACAACATGGCATAGGTAAGGCCGTCAGCACCAATTCTATAATTATCAACAATATTTGTTTTAGAATCGCTATAGGCTAGACTGCCACCTATCTTTAACCAATCGTTGATTTGAAAATCCCCGTTGAAGCGCATGGTATTCTTTTTGAAGAACGTATTGATCAGAATACCTTCATCATCCTGTGTCCCTGCTGAAAAGGAGATATTGTAGTTTTCACCCCCTCCCCTGACGTTCGCAAAATATTGTTGGGAAAAGCTTGTTCTCGTGGTTTCATCGAACCAGTTTGTGTCGTAAATAGGATTTCCGGCGCGAGTACCGTCAGGCGTGAAAAATTCAGGATAGTCCGTAGCATAATCATTGACAAAAAAATCATCGCCCGTTCCAAGCGCCCTTTGGTCTGCATCAAGTCGTACCTTGAGATCGTTCCAATACTCGTCGCTATTCAGTACTTCAGGCTGATTAGCAGCTCTTCCTACTTGGAGGTTGGACATAATGTCTACCGTGAATTTACCTGATTTACCCCTTTTCGTGGTTACCAGAATAACGCCATTTGCACCTCTTGCCCCATAGATAGCGGTAGCCGACGCATCCTTTAGAACGGTAAAAGACTCTATATCATTAGGGTTTATCAAATCGATATCGACCCCAATAATACCGTCCACGACATATAATGGTTCGTTATTGGCATTTAAGGATCCTTTACCACGAATGGTTACCCGAAACCCACCTCCCGGTCGGCCTGAGCTATTGAAAACGTTTACACCAGCAACCTGCCCCTGTAAATTGTCCAATGGGTTGATTGTAATCCGTTCTTGCATTTTCTCGGAATCAAGTACTCCAACAGATCCGGTAACATCTGCTTTTTTTTGCGTACCATAACCAATTACAACCACTTCGTCTAATTGAGCTGTATCTTCTCGTAAGGCGACCGCAATATTTGCTTGTCCGTTTAGGGAGACCTCTTGGGTCGTAAAACCTATGTAGGAAATTATCAATGTGGAATTTTCGTCAGATACATTTATGGAAAAGTTACCGTCAAAATCAGTCTGAACCCCGTTGGAAGTTCCTTTTTCAATGATACTTGCACCTGGCAAAGGGCTTCCGTTTTCATCGGATACCGTGCCCGTAATAACCGCTTGTATGTTGACCGTTAGGTCAATTTCACTTTCAACGGTTTCCAATACCCCAGGAAAATGGCCGGAAGCTACTTTGGTTGCCGCCTGCAATCCATGAACAATGACCACAAAGGCCATTATCATTAAGACGGCACGTTGTTTAAACGATGCGCTTACTTTTTTCATAATGTGATTTTTAATAGTTATTATTGGTTTAAGTTAAATTCATTTCAAATGTAATTAGGTTTCAGCTCATAACTAAAGCGGTTTAGTTATGAGGTTGTATTTTTTCTAAGATCCGCACGACTTTCTAATTACGAAGCTTGTTTCCAATACTTTTTTCTTATGGGGTTGTTCAATCATTTTTTCATCTTTCATCTCATCGACCAAAATATCTACGGCAGTTTTGCCAATTTCTTTTACCGGTTGAAGTACTGAGGTAATTGGGGGATCCACCAAATCAAAGGCGGCCATCTCTGCAAAGCTTGCAATGGCTACATCATTTGGCACCTTTACGTTAAGACTCTTAAGTACCCTAAGTCCCTCATGGGCCAAATAATGAGTTGAGAATACCAGGGCATCCGTATGGTTCTCGGTAAGGATCAATTTCTTGATTGCCCCTTCCATTTGATTCTTGAAATTAGTATGTTGGAGGAATTCCACCAACAATTCGTTCTGGGCTCCCCGAGAATCCCCGATAGCATTTTGATACCCTAATAGTCGTTGTTTCATTGCCTCCAATTCAGATTTTATGGTAACAAAGCCTATTTTTTTTCTTCCCAACGATAATAAGTGGTTTGTTGCTTTATAAATACCTCCAAAATTGTCCACGACTACATAGTTGGTGCTAATTTCAGGATAGTGCCTATCTATCAAAACCAAGGGGAATTTGCTCTTCTGTAGGAATTTGATTTCATCTTGGTTTTCTTGTGTCGAAGCAATTATTAGACCATCTACCTGCCTGTTCAGCATCGATTTGATTAGCTTTGATTCTTTTTCCGAACTTTCATTAGAACTACTGAAAATTACCGTATAGCCCAGCTCCATAGCCCTCGTTTCAACACACCCAGCTATTGCGCTGTAAAAGGTATCGGATATATTAGGGATAATCAATCCGATAGTTTCAGTTTTGCCTCGGCTTAGGCCACGGGCTAGTTGATTGGGTACATAATTATGTTTCTTAGCATATGCAATTATTCTTTGCTGCGTATCCTGACTGATTTTGTTTTCATCCCCCTTATCGTTGAGCACAAGGGAAACAGCTGTTTTAGAAACATTTAGGTTTTTGGCGATATCTTTTAAGAATAGTTTTTTCATCTTATCTTATAACTAAACCGGTTTAGTTAAATTTTTTTATTCTCGGATTTCATGAAAATTAAGAACTAAATCGGTTTAGGAACGCTCAAACGTACTAAAAAAATATTACGTTATACAAATTTTAACAAATAAATTGTTTTTTTCGCAAAAAAACCGCCCGGTTAAAATGTACTTCGAAATATAAGGGATGTTGTCAAATCAAGAATTGTTGAATTAGCCATATAGTTTGTTGAATAAGAATAACCATGGTGAGAATTTTCGCTTATTCGATATAAATCCAAGCGGTGCACTATAAAAAAGGTGGTTTTAAGAGATACTTTTCCTGAACCAGAAGATTTTTATGAAGAGGTCTTAATCGTGGTCTCTTTTAGTAGTTTCTTTAATTTAATTTTTATTGGACTAAAATTTTCCAAAAAATCAACGTGATTTTTGCTTTAGAATCTAGCACCCTACGGGTGCTTTTGTGGATAGGGAGAGAAAAAGTATGGTGTGCCAAGCCAAAGTCGGTTTGCGCCCTACGAAGTTTCTTCTTTACGCTTATCTGCCGGAACCTAAAGAAACTCCGCAGGATCCACGCGCAGGCAAGGTCATGGTAAGATTTGGGTAGGACGGAAAATTGTTTTATGTGATTTATTATATGAAACTTTTTTATGAATGATGTGGGTTCAAGAAAAGAGAAATCTTATTGATTACTTACAAAGCATCTCGCGAATTGCAGTACGAATAAATTACTCACTTTTGGGAAGTGGGATATAAGATGTCAGTTAAAAATTAATCACAGCGTCCAATGCCTCGTCAGCTTCTTTATGAATAAAATTAACCTGGTAATTTATGGTCGTTTTTAAATCGCTGTGACGATAGAGTTTTTGAAGCATCAAAGGATGAATCTTATCTCCAGCAATATTGCCAAAGGAATGGCGAGCAATATGCATTGTTATTTTTTTGCTGATCTCGGCCTTTTCGGCAATTTTCTTTAAATGTTTATTAAATTTCAAGGTAGCATTTTTTGTGCTGCGCGGCATACGGTCGATATTGTCACGGTCAATACCTCTTAATTCCGGAAAAATAAACCCGTCAATGCTCAGGTGGGGGCTGGCATATTGGTTAATAAGATTTTGGAGCTTATCTGATATTTTTAATGAGATTACCTTACTGTTTTTATTCATCTACTAATAGAGCCGCCCATCTTGAATATCCTTCCATCGAATTTTTAAGACATCGACGATTCGCATCCCAGCCAAATAAAAGCTGAACAACCAAACATTCCGTGCATGATTCTGTGGTGCATGGTCAGAAAGGTCGAGATACTCAATTTTCGTAATTTCTTTAAAGCGCAGTCGAAGCTAGTCTTGGTAGACCAACTTACAAAGCCCTCGATTTCATTGAATTCAGGAGCTTTCTAATTTTTTTGGCACAACATATGTAGCACAAAATACTGTTTTTATCAAATTGTTTATAGAGCTCCAAATCAATACGAAGACTCTAGAAAGATTAGTGAGGACTAGAGCTTGCAGAGACACGATTTTAAAAGTTAAAGTTCCGGAAATACCTCGATAAATACGATAGATCTGATATACTGATCGATACAAAAGAATTAAACTTCACAGAAACTGAAAGATTTAAAAAAGTCTTTCGATACAAGTTGTGTAAAGACCCATTGGAAGCAAAGAGCCAAGAATTGGAAGAGGTCCTTTTATATAAACACACCAAGAGACTAAAAATTTAGTACCTCCATGAGGGTTACTAATGATTTATACTGGAAAGTGCAAAAATTCTTGTAGAAACTTAATTGTAGGCCTGAAATTGCTCACTCAACTTGGTGCCGTTCAATACTGTTAATCATCAGATCAATAGTATCATCTGATGAATAAAGTTATAAATAACTTGCAAGTGCATTAATGAAATTCTAAAGTTATGGAATGACTTTTTGAAAAAAATTTCGAAAGGCAAGTCTGCGAAATTCTAGACAAGCAGTGCCCATAGCTTACTTATCAAAGTTCCTCACGAAAGTGAGGAACTTTTTTTAGGTTAGTACAACAGATTTTTAGGTTAGTACAACAGACTTGCCACTTCTTTAAAGTAAATCGTGTAGAGATTTATTCCAAGAGGCCGCTCGGAGATTATTTATGAAATTTAAATGGTTAGTCTAATGAAATCGTGAGCTAATGCCAATGGTAATTTATTAGATATTTCAAGACGCTACATCTTGGTAGAATGTCCATATGACATAATTGCATTCTACCTAATTATGAGACTGTATCGTCAGTTTAACCACTCCTCTTAAATTCCCTATTTCGATTTGTTTTCAATAGCTTTTTATACTCATTAGGGGCCATTCCGAATTTCTTTTTGAAAATCTTAGAGAAATAACTTTTACTACTCAACCCTAATTTATAAGTTATTTCCGACATATTCAGTTCAGAGTTGTCCAACAGTTCTATTGCGCGGTTCAACCTTAAATCCGCTACAAACTGATTGACCGTATATCCAAACTGCTGTTTAAAACCCTGCTGTAAAATTTGTTGCGATAGGCCTACGTTTCTCGCTATTTCCTTGATAGTACCTAAATCATCGAGCTCATCCGATATATAGATAGCGGCTTCTTCTACGCTACGTAGGGTCGCCTGTCTCTGAATGGATCGTTTTTCATTTCCTTGTAAATCGTCCAATAATTGATAAAATCTTTCTATGATAATCTCAGTAGCCTTCGCCTCTTTGTAAACGTAGCGCATCTTACCAACATAGCTAGTTTTATTAAATTTGAGAATCAAGTCGTGAAGACTAAGCGTATAGTTGTCTTTCGAGAAAAAAAAATTTCGTTTTTGAAAACCGTTTAAAAGATTAATTATGTCGCTGTCATCCTCAAAATCAATGTCAATGAACTTTTTTCTTAGGTTTTCTACATCGAGTTCTACTATGAAAAGGTATACGGGTTTAGCGGTATTGAATTTGTACCAACATTTTTGTTGCTTTTTCTGGGTATTCAGTATACTATCGAATTGATTGAGTCCATGTTCCTCTCCTCTCGAATCGATATATTTCGCCGCCCATCTCATATTAAAAATCATGCGAAGGAGGAATTTCTTTTCCGTACTAACAGGTACGTCCAAGGGGCTTGTCAGTATACCATTAATTTCAATAATCTCGATACCGTTGGGGAAAATTGATGACTTCAAATATCCAGAACCTTTATTCGAAGGAAAAGGGCAAACACCTTCATTATCTTTTTTTATACACGACACGCCAAATTGCTTTGACAGTTTCTCAACGAACATATTTTTTTCGATTTAATTTTTTAAATTCAGGTGGGTGAAAGGCCGCCTTATGTCTGTCCACTATTGATGTTTGTATAAATATAGCATAATTAGTAAGATTTTGCATTTCACCGGGCCTAGAATAATACTCTAGGAATTTACTTAAAACGGGGCCCCTTGAGGTCTACTAGTCTTATGTTACTTGCCTACAATACTTCCATTGAAGGTGTAAGCTAATGTCGGACAATTGAACTTTTACGACTAGTCAATGAAGTTCAAATAATTGTAGGATCATTTGCATTAAGTCCAACTAAAAAACAGTCCTTTAACCCCTAAGGTTTAAGAATTGCATATGTAGAAATGACTTTCCTCTACCTAATGCCCCAATTTGGGATTTGAATCTCAAATCAATATTATATCCTTTGAGAAATTGGCGAGGAATTGAATTTGGAAAAAAAGACGATTCCAAAAAGATAAAAATTTTGAGAATATGTCTTTACGCGATATTTCGCGAATACCTCAAGTGCTTGGACGAATTAAGGCTCAAAAATATGAAAATCAATTTCTTTTCATGTAATTGTGAAGATTTGCCCCTTTTATAAACTAGCTCTATTTTTCTTAAATTAAAAACAGAGCTATAATCTTTAAAAAAGGCGGAGGTGAGAAGTAGAATACCCAATAAAAAAACGAATCAAAAAATTGAATAGTAATAGTTTAAAGAAAAGTATTTCGCCCGTTAGAGCGCAGTCGAGAACGATTTCGTATCAACAAATAGGTTTTAATTTATTTTGAGCGCAACCGAAAGGCTCACCCGACATATGCGACAAATTTTATAAACCTAGTTAGGTAATTATCTATGGGTCTCTATAAAAAAGTGCAATAAAACGATGCCTACTTATAACTTATGGAATGTTTCGAGTATAATAGACTTGAATAATTTTATAGAAAATTACATCAAATCGTTATATTTATCATTCATCTCTAATGAACCCAAAATTAGAGTAGAGCCTGGATATACAATGACGCTATATGATTATCTTATGTTAAAGGAGCGGAAGCAGATAACGACGCTTCTGAAAGAGGGGCACCATATAATGACCCTTGACAATGGTGCAACGGTGTTCCAACTCTATTCTTTGAGTATATTTTTTGTCGAGCTAGAGTATGAAAAGTTCACAAAAAAATTAGTGGGCAGGGCTATTTTTCAATCGGGTGCCGATTTGGAGAAATATCTACCGGTAGGGTCATGATTCAGCGCACGTTCTTGCGACGTGCTACAATACCTTCGATAATATCTAGGTACATGGCTTGTTTACTGGAGTCATCGTCAAGTTTCCCGTTCATGGCATGCCAACCGAACGTATAATTACTCGCGAATTCACATACGTCGCCTATACCTTTCGAGTCGTAATCACTAAGAACTTGCTTCCAATCCAGTACGTAGGGCTTCGCATCGACAAGACCTTCGAGAATCATGTTCACTTTTTGTAAAATTTCATTAAACTTGGCACCGGTTGCCCGGATGAAGTTAAACCTTTTCTTTTCCAATTTCATGGTCGTTTGGTATTGCAGTTGTTGTTCTTTCCGTTTTTCTGAAACTGTTGTTGTAATAAAAATTGATCCCAACCAATAGGCATAGGGCCAATAGGACATAAATTTTGGTACTCGGTTCGTTAAAGGTCGTATCCCGGGCATTGGAGACGATTAGCAATATCGGGTACAGTGTCATGGCCACAGGAAGCAACAATATAGGTCGGTACCGTTTTCCCTGGGCTGCGAACCACCATCCCACGAATGCGATATGCATAGCAAGATGTATGAACAGCGTATAGAGAAACACGCGGTAACTGGAAAAGCCTAAGACATACCCTTCCACGTCGGTCAGGGCAGTCTCTAGGCCAAGATCCGGAACGAAACTTCGAGTTCCTTCCCCTATTTCAGTAATGATATCGTGCAAAAATGGTAAGGTAGATAAACCTATAATCGCCACCCATTTCCAATACTCCAAATCACGTATCCCTTTCTTTGATCTCTTTTTTGTCAATAGCATAGATTTGGGGAACTTCGTCGAAGACCCGTGTATCCTGTTCTTTGATTTCCTTTTTGTCGATTCCATAGAGATCATCTCCCGAACCTTCTTTTTCACATGATGTTAAAGTTGTTGCGGCCAACATTAGTCCGCTTACGAGCAAAAGCTTTTGTGCTTTCATAGTTATTGATATTAAGGGTTAATAATACCACAAGATAACTATGAATATCCGTTCTGCCATTATTTACGGGAATCAATCCGTAATCTACCGTAAAAGCCTGTAATTTTTATCCTACTTGAAGGGACGAAAACAAATATAGTAAAAAGTAGCCTTTTTATACACTATGGGGTGCTTTTCTGGAATTTCAATCGTTTCAATTGTAATGGTGTCGCGCACAAGTGTTTGTTTTCAAAGAACTACGTCATGTTGTTACCAACGCACAACTGCGCTTTTCAACAGATTATGAATAATGGATTCGCAATTTAATTCCTAGAAGTTGGCTTCTATTTGTGGCCTGCAATTCTCTTTTCGAAATAAATCTATTCAAGATATGTCTATACCGACATTGGAGTGCTTCCAGTACATTGGGTGCATGGTTATTTACGATTCCCTATATTTAATGAGTATATAGAGCGGAGTACAATGAAGCGAAGAAAATTCTTTAAGGATGCCGGTTTAACCTTGGGCTCGGGCTTAATAGCTCCGGGCTCATTGTCCATTGAGCCGGGAAAAGAAACTTTTGAGTATGCCGGTATCCATACGCTTTCCGATGCTACCAACGATAAGGGCGAAACCGCGATAAGGCTGGCCTTAGCAAATAGTGGTAATTCAAGTTCTACAGTAAAAATACAGGTCAAAGTCTCAGGTAATGGGAAGCTGAGCCGGACTAAGGACTATTTTTTAGAACCGCCCGATCAGTTTACGCCTCAGCAAGACAAATTACATTCCCAATTATTTCCGGGAGACGTAGACGTTTTGGTCGCTTGGATCAAAAAAGCCGATCTAAAAACAGGGGTTACCTTACAATTGGGAAAAAGGCGTCACCGGTTTATTTTGGAAGATTTACTCAATACTGGTGAGTTGCGTTTTGATGGCCCTTCGAATTTGACGGCCAATCTGCTCGGCTATTCTGAAGTGGGTGCTCTTGAGATAGCTGAAATGGGAATCGCGGATAGTGAGGATTTCCGGTTTGCCATTATGGCAGATCCACAAGGAGGAAATGCATCGATGCCTGACAGTAGTGTGCCGACCCGAATGAAAATCCACAATGCATTTATCGAAGATACCGTGCAACGACTCTATGAAGTACGACCTGCTCCCATTTGTGCATTGATCTTGGGCGATTTTGTAGACCATCAAGGCGAAGACTTTCATTTTGAAAAAATGGAAGAGCTTATAAAACCTCTAAGGATGCCTATACTTTTAGCGGTAGGCAACCACGAGACACCCTACAAATCCGATTTTGGGCCAGGGTACAATATGCATGCGCTCGATAATTTTTTTACGAGCCAAAAACGAATCAACGGAACGAACAAAATAGCCTATTCCTTCAATCTTGGGAAATGGCACTTTGTGGTTTGGCCCGACCCGTTGCGCCCGAATTTCTGGGTAAACCATCCCCATTATTTCGATTGGCTGGAGCAAGACTTGGAGCGGCACAAAGATCGCGCGGTAGTTTTTATGCATCATGTGCCTTTACACCCCATAGGAATAGATCCGCTGACTTCGTATGTAGAATCTATAGGCGTAAAACAGCTCTTGTTGAGCATTCTTGCCAAACATGGAAACGTAAAATATATTTTTAGCGGTCATGTTCACATTCCGTTAAAGGCTTCGGTAAAAACGGCCGTGAGCTGCAAGGGAATGAAAATGATCAATCTGCCCCCTGCCGGTTTTCGAACAAGGGCTTTCGGCGAACAGGATTATTTTGGAGGCCCCGAACAAGGCGTTTGTATCTTGGATGTAAAGGGCGAATCGCTTACCGTAAACTTTCAGACAGTAACTAAAGAGTGGTTTACCTATCCTGAAAAGTTGCTGGAATTCGATGACCAAAAATATGCTTTATGGCTCAACCAGGCTTGGGAGCTTCCATTGAACAACAGTCTGATGAACGGTGACTTTTCCGAGGGATTGGACTACTGGCACCAACGGTATGTGTATCACGAAGACGTCAATCCATCGAATATAAGGGAAGTTCGAACAGATGCCGATGGAAATCAATCGCTGTACCTATACTCCCGTAAGCGTGATTATGACGTGCCCGGTCAAGACCGGCTTCCGCAACATATCAATAGAATTACCCAGGCCGTTTCCATAAAGGGAATAACCAATCCGCAATTCAGGTTGTCTTATATGCCTGAAAAAAATCGTTTTGAGATCAAAAGCCTTAATGGTTTTTTTCTATGGATGGAATGTTATAGCGGGTCGCATAAATGTGCCAATCTGGTATATTCCGTAGGAAAGATTTATGACGGTATCACTGGTGGTTTTGGAAAGTCTCGTATGGATAAAATCCATCATTTTGACTTACCGTCAAAAGCCGGTGAATGGCACACTGCTGCTTTGCCCTTTTCTAGTGACTTTGAAGCTGTAGATTCTGAAGGACGTAGATTCGAGGAACTGAAAATTGACAGGATTTTGATTTCCATGGGCACTTGGACGATTAACGAAGGCATGAATCAAGAGGTCGGTATCTATGTAGGTAAACTGAGTTTGGCAGCGGGTGACGATAAATCGACCCCTACTCCGATTAAGGAGAAGGAGGATATCTGGGCTATGAAGTTGAACCACGTCGCAGGCGATCATCAATATACAAAGCAGGCAGAAGTATATCCCAAAGGATTGCAGGGTAAGTAATACTCAGAACTAGCTATGGCATAGCTGTGGAAGGCTAATTTTCGATAACGATATTACATCAAAGCCGTATTTAAAAACCAATATAAAACTTTTGAATTGAGACAAAAACTGTTAAAAACCATATTTCTTGCAGTATGTTACATTCTCTTTTACGGTTCTCGGTCGTTTGTAAATGCGCAAAGACCTAAATTGATCGTCACTACGGATATCGGCCAAGATCCCGATGATCAACAATCGATGGTGCGGCTATTGCACTATGCGAATGAATTTGAATTGTTAGGTATTATCGCCAATGCCGACGCAAATTACGAACATGAAGCCGCTGAAATCAAAGACAAAGTTCTGCATTCGTTGATCGATACATATGGCCAACTCGAGAAAAACTTTAAAATGCATGACCCTCGTTTTCCTTCTGAGTCTTATTTGCACAGTATTGTAAAAAAGGGTTGTAGCGGTAACGGTAAAAACATACCGGTTGAAAAATACATTGGGGATGGTAAAGATACCGAAGGCTCTAATTGGATCATAAAACAAGTCGATAAATCGACAACAACTATTAATGTTTCCGTTTGGGGCGGTTCCTGTGATTTGGCTCAGGCCCTTTACGATGTGCGAAAGACAAGAACATCGAAGCAGTTAGATTTCTTTTTAAAGAAATTAAGGGTCTATTTTATTGGCAAACAGGATTCGAGCAATCAATGGATTACGGAAAATTTTCCAAGGTTGTGGCTTGTTTTGGCCATGTCACACGACGACAATTCTTGGAACTCAAGTTATCGGGGAATGTTTCTGGAGGGTGACATGCAACTGACCTCAGGTGATTGGTTACTGCAAAATGTAATCGGTCAAAGTCCCTTGGGCAATCTTTATCCTGATGAAGCTTACACCCAAGGTGGTACGAGAAACCCTTACGGTGCTATGAAAGAGGGGGATTCACCTTCATTTTTATTTTTTTTTCCTAATGGTCTCAATGTTCCTGAAAACCCGGAGTATGGTGGTTGGGGCGGTCGCTTTGAATTGCAACGGAATAATTTCTACAGGGATGCAGAGGATACCTGCTTTAGCACTTCGACCGATTCCATGGTTACCAATGCCAAAGCAAGCGTTTTTAGATGGCGACCCGATTTTCAGAAAGACTTCGCCGCTCGAGTCCAGTGGGGTACAAATGGATATGAAACCGCAAACCATGCTCCGAAAGTCAGCGTAAATGGCTCAAATACTAAAAGTCCTTTTCACATCCATTTAAAAAATGGGGAGGAAGTAAAGCTCGATGCCAGCGGGTCGATCGATGCAGATGGTGATGCATTATCATTTGAATGGAACGTTTACCCTGAAGCAGGTACATTTAATTCGGCTTCGAACGTTTCTTTGAGTACACGGAACAATCCGCGAACAACCATCAAAATTCCCGAAAAGGGTAGTGGGACCGTTCACCTTATTTTGACTGTAGAAGACAACGGTAAAAAACCGATGGTATCTTACCGCAGGATAATATTGACGGTAACAGTTGATTGAGTGCCGTTATTTTAAAACAAATGAAAATAGAATAATAAAACGAGTTCTTATATAACCTTATGGCGTTCGATATGATTCGAAATAGTAATATTTTCGTTTTATAAGGGTCAAAAGAAAATAGCAATTCGTAACTTACGTATTATAAATACAGGACAGTACAGGATAGTTCACCTTTGTTTTTGTACTAGTTTTCTATTAGAAAGTGAGAGAATACTCATTTTTAATCCCCCGCAACAGAATCTTTTGGAACAACTAACTCAACTTTGTTTTGGACTCAAATCTCGTATTTCAGTCAAACTTTCTTCAAGGGGACGTAAAGCGGCCGGCCCAGTATACACCCGATAAAAATTACAAATCGGGCGACCTTCTGCTCTGGAAGAATTTTCAGGCAGGCAGCGAATCGGCCTATGAGGAAATATACAGAAACTATGCGCTTCCGCTATATGGTTTCGGATTGAAACTGACCAAGAACAAAGAGTTGATCAAAGACTCCATTCAAGACCTTTTTTTAGAAATTTGGCGAAGAAAGCATAAACTTGCCGCCGTTAAATCGATAAAATCTTACCTTTTTAAGTCTTTCAGAAGGAAACTGATTTCCGCAGCGGTCAAAAAACGTAAAACCTTCACCGAAAACGCAACTACCTCGATACCAAAGTGTTTACAGAACACTTCTTTTGAAACGGACTGGATCAGCGCACAGCAGTTTGACCAACAAATGCAAAAACTAAAATGGGCACTGAGCAAACTTACGTCCAGACAGCAGGAAATCATTCAGCTGAAGTTCTACTCGCTTTTGAGCTACGTGGAGATATCCGAAGTCATGGAGCTCAGCATGAAAGGCACCTATAAGCTCATGGGCCGTTCGATTTGCCGACTGCGAAAGTATATGGACCCGTAAAGAACCCACGGAACTAGTAAATCTCCTAGGTTATTTAGTTGTCTCAGAAAATTTAAAACTTCTCTAAGCAGCACACAAAGCAGTCGCGGTAGGTAGTAATTTAATACTGCCTACCGCGACTGTCTACTAATGGTTCAGTTGCCACTTATGGCGCGTCCCACCAAACCCTGGTGTCTAAAATATCTGGGCCTTGTCGTGAGACCGCTGCCTGATAGTTCTGAAGGTTGACTACGCGTTCGGAATCCGGATAGGTCAATCTTCGGATAAAATCTTCCGTCTGAAGTTCACTCCCCGGATACGGATTAGGAGCGATATTAGGAAAACCACTTCTTCTAAAATTTGCCCACCCTTCATGTCCGTTCAAAAAGGCGGATACCCAATATTGCGTATTGATTTCCTCCAGTTCACTTCCGGGCGTTAGGCTATTCGCATCTAAAAAGGCCTGAATTTCCGGTTCACTAATTGTCGTGTCGCCCGGCCAATCGGCAAATTGTTCCATGTGGGCACGTATACCCGCCTGATAAAGCGCGTTCGCATCGCCTGTGGCCCAGCCACGAACGATGGCTTCAGCATGCAATAATAGGGTTTGGGAGTAAGTTACCATAAATGCCGGGGCCTCTGGCCCTCCAAGCCTTGTGCGGTCAAGTTGGCTATAGTCAAAGAAGCTGACCAGCCCATCTGCTGCAACCTGTGGATCTATATTGGTATTATCGAAACCAATCGGCAACCCGATCTGAACCGCCGGGTCGCGATTGGCATTTTCTTCGATTTGGTCTCCACCCGAAGCCGCACCAACATACCTTACCGCAATTCTACCCAATCTGGGATCGTTGTTATCTTGCAAGTACGTCATGAACTCCCTTTCAATATAATAGAAAGGAGCTTGGCCACCATTTAGATTCGTGCCCAGTTCATTACGAAAATTGGCATCGTGCCAAATGGCCGCATTGTCTTCGTTAGAGGTCATTATACCGCCAGCGATAGCTTTGCCTACGAATTCTTGAGCCTTGGCAGGGTTCACTTTCGAAAGACGCATACCCGCTCGTAATAATAAAGAATAGCCCAACCGTTTCCAAGCCGAAATGTTGTCTGCGACTCCCTGCCCTGCGTACATGATTTCTTGGTTTACCGCATCGCCCGAGGGATTTAAAGCTCCTGATGCCTGCTCCAATTCGTTGAGGATGTCATCGTAAATTGCTTCCTGAGGGTCATATACCGGAAAAGGAATCTGTTCCAAGAAACCTTTACCTGCCTCTGAATAGGGTATGTCGCCATAGGTGTCCGTTAAGATCATGAACTCGTGTGCACGCCAGATGCGTAACATCGACAGTAAGTTGGTGCGTTCTGGATCATCGGTGAGGGTCGCGATACCGTCAACCAAGTTTTTAATGGTACGTCGGTACCCATCTTGCCAATTTAACTGCGTTCTGCTGCGGTTGTCTTGATTAAAATTACCGCCTGAACCTACACCCTGAAAAGGGGTGGTCATATGCCTGACAATTTCCTCTTCGTACGTAAAATTGTTATAGCCCGGCGAACTTTCGATAATCGAAAAATTAAGCTGAAAGGTCGGGTCGATCGACGTTAAACGTACGGGGTCGGTATTGATCTCTTCAAAATCCTTATCACAGGATATCAATAATACCGTGGCCATAAAAAGTCCGAATAGATATCTGGTTATATTTTTCATAGTCTTCATATTAAAATTTCATGTTAAGGTTAAAACCGATGTCTCTCGTAATCGGCAAACCGGTAGCCTCTAGACCTACCAAATTGTCACCGTATATCCCGTTTTGATCGGGATGTATATGTGGTACCCATTTCTTAAGCACGGCCACATTGTTCATGATGATATCGAATTTTAAGCCCTTGATAAATTGAATCTGGTCTAAGTGGCTCGTGAAATCATATCCTAAAGATAGCTGACGCAATTGCCAAGACCCTGCATTGAATACCGACTGTTCAGAGGCTCTATAACTACGGATTACCTGATAAAACGGCTGTATTTCGGCCTGTGCGGTATTTACACTGCCATCAGGGTTAACACCTTCACCCACAACGAAACCGACATCTCGACCTACTAAAGTGGCCTTGTCCAGACCGTGTCGATAGGCATTGATATGGGTGCCCGAAATCATTTTATGACCCAATTTATAATCTATTAAAAAGGATAGATTAAAGTTTTTATAAGTAAAACTATTGGTGAAACCACCGACCCAGACCGGTAGTGCGGTTCCGAATTCCAACTGCTCTTCCGAGCGTAGTGGTAAGCCCGTATTTGGATCATGAACAATGTTTCCGGCATCGTCTCGCAACCAGCCCCATCCATAAAGTTGTGCCATGGGCTTACCTACGACTTGCCTTAATTCTCCATGAAATTCTGCATTTCCGACCGTAATAAAGTTGTCATCGACACTATCTCCAAGGCTCAATACTTCTGAAGTGTTATAGGATACGTTCGCCGAAGTATTCCAGGAAAAATTATCGGTCTGAATCGGTGTGGCAGATAGAAAGACCTCTACCCCTTCGTTTCGACTTTCCCCAACATTGATCAAGCGCCTCAAAAAGCCTGAACCTTCGGAGGTCTGGGCCTGTAGAATTTGATCGGCTGAGAGCTTATTGTAATAAGAGGCCTCGAACCTCAAATTGTTGAAAAGCGTAAGTTCTAGACCGAATTCCCTTTCCGTTACGACCATGGGTTTCAAATCTGGATTCGGAATCGTATTCGTGTCGATGCTACCTATGGGGCGGTTCGATAGCTGTAACGGATCAATGCGATAGGGAAGTAGTTGTGCATAAGGCTGTACGTCGGTATCGCTCCCCGCCTGTGCGTAGGCCACTCTTATTTTACCAAAAGAAAGCCAATCGGGCATCTTGAATGCTTGACTGAAAACGAAGCTACCTGTTACCGACGGGTATAAAATGCTCAGATTATCTGCGGAAAGTGTGGAAAACCAATCATTTCTGGCGGTTGCATTTACATAAAGGTATCCGCCGTAAGACAGTTCTGCCGATGCATAGAGTGAATTTACCCTCCGTTCATTAAAAATATAGTTGGGGGTTATGGTGCTCGCATTACCTATGGTATATAGGTCTCGAGTATAGAAATTCTGACCCAAAATGGTATTGATACTATTGCTCTGGTTCATTTGGTTACCACCGAAGTTGAGCATCGTGCCGAATTCGCCAAACTGTTTTGTAGCGCTGACCAGAAAATCGACATTGGTCTCCCGAAACCGCCGTTGATCTTGAATATATTGCCCGTTGACAAAACCTGGGGGCGGTGAAGACTGTCTTCTAGATCCCGTTGGCAGGTTGTAATCGACATCCCGATAAAACCAATCTTGACCTACCCTGATCTGGGCATAAAGCCAGTCGGTAAAATCGTATTTTGCAGTAATGTTGCCGAATATCCTATCACGAACGTTGTTTTCGAACCGTTTCAAGGCAAAATAAGGATTGGTTCGATTACTGAATCTGGAATAAAGTATCTCGTCACCGTTCTCATCACAGCAATTTTCGCGTAAAAGATCTAGTGGCATGGTAGACGCCAAGGTATAGATAACCACTGGGCTATAATCCTGTTCCGCAATGTTGGGCGGATTCGTACGGTTCTCGTTGGAATAATTAACGTTGCCCGAAATCGTGAACTTTTTCAATTTTTGGGTAAAGCCGACATTGATCGTTCTTCTCACATAATCAGAACCGGGCAGAATGGCCTCTGAACTCAAATTGGCGGCAGAGAAGCTGATTCCACCATTCTCCCCTCCGGAAGCGACCGATATCGTATTCATTAGGGTAGAACTGTTCCTATAATAATCCTTTACCTTATTCGGGGTAGGTGTATAAGGCACTTCAAGGCCATCGAAGAGAATCTGTGTTCCTCCGACAGGTTCCCCGAAACTCCATACACCCGAAACGGGAAAGGGAGCATTGGGCCTTTGTCCGCCCTCACCTTGACCGTATTCATATTGGTAATCGGTAAAATCAAGAGGCGACCCGTTCGTATAGTTCGCGTTGTAGGTTACTTCGACACCACCGTCGGAACTGTTTTTTGTCGTAATCATAATGACCCCATCTTTGGCTCGGGCACCATACAGTGCCGAGGCTGCCGCACCTTTAAGAATGGTCATGGTTTCTACATCATCGGGGTTGATACTACTGAGACCGTCACCACTATCAGAATTACGGTTACTACCAACCTCACTTACTCCACTGTCAACACCAAACGACGTATTGTTAATGGGCACACCGTTGACAACAATTAAGGGAGAGTTGTTGCTCCCGAAAGAAGATACCCCCCTTATCCTGATTTTACTACTTCCCTGTGGACCCGATCCCAGCGCCGAAATGTTGACCCCGGCAACCTTACCTTGCAAGGCATCCATAAAGTTTGGTGTTCGGTTTACCGTAAACTGCTCCGAATCTACTTTGGCAGTGGCATAACCCAGTGTTTTTCTATCTCTTTCGATACCAAGGGCCGTCACTACCACTTCATCCAAGGCTTGGCTGCCTTCTTCCAAAGAAGCATTGATGGTTGACTGGTTGCCAACGGTAACCTCTTGGGCCGTAAAACCGATATAGCTAAATACCAGTACCGAATTACTGCCTGATACCGTAATGGTATAATTACCATCAAAATCAGAGGTAGTACCATTGCCCGTACCCTTTTCAAGAATACTCGCCCCTGGAAGCGGTGCACCGTTTGTATCGGTAATAGTTCCTGAAATTTCGAGGTCTTGTACGACACTTAAGGTCGTATTTTCTGCATTTGCTTCCGAATACGTTGAAAAAGCGTACAGGGGTGCGAATGCAATCAAAAAAAATAGGAGTGTTAAAATTGGCTGAATTCCAATTTCAGGCGGAGACGTGCTCTGTCTCCGACGCGCTGTCATTAATTTTTTCATATTGCTGGTTTTAAAAATTTACATAGGTGTTCATTTGTTTATTGTTTTTGCATTTTCATTTTTCGGGTATATTATTTTGATTCTTTTTCACTGTACGTCGAGAGTACCTAGCTTTATGTTTTTTTGACCGGAACTCTGAATTTGGAATAGCTATATTGACGTCGTTTCGCTTTTCTAGAATTTTCTGCCAAAGGGCATCTACATCGAAACTATCTCCTTTGATAGGCGATTCTCTACAAATCAGTCGAATAAGGTCGGCAGCAAATTGTACGACTTCTTTTTTCTCAGGATGGCTCTCGACCCAATTTTGCCAAAAATCCAAGACTATTGTATCCGGATTTATTATCCACTTTTGGAAATATTCATCCCTTATAAAATCTTCTACCGAATAATCGATGTATTCCATAATTCATCTAATCCATTCGGGGGAATTGGCATTCTGTTTATGTAAAGAGGTGTTTTTTGTTGTTTTACCCCACGAATACTTAAATATTTCTTAAAAAGGCAAAAAAACCAACTATATTTTGAGGATAATTAACTAGTGAATTTCCTATTTCACGCAGTAACTTTGGTGTGTTTAGCCACAAAAAAACGACATCGCCTGTCACGATGTCGTTTCCTATTCAATAAATAAACCCAAATTCTCAACTATACCCCATCTCAATAGCATGCATTAGTGCTTTGATATAACCGAATGCATAGGCATGACCTTGAAGATAGGCTGCTGGGTCATCGTGGGCGGGAATGTGATCGGGCATCACCATGGCATCGTAATCGACATCGCGAAGTGCCATCAGAATTTCACCGAAGTCCATATCGCCATTATCGGGATACACCTCCTGAAAGTCATTGAAACCGCCCTTGATGTTTCTTAGGTGGATATTGAATATCTGATTGCGTTCGCCGACCCATTTGATAATCGGCAGTATTTCTGTTCTCGGGTCTTTCAGCCCTTCTGCCGTAGAACCTAGACAGAGGTTAAATCCATGTGAGGGGCTATCATAGAGTTGGGCAAACCTTTTGATGCCTTCAAACATATCAGGACTGTTCCATCTCATGATGCCTCGGAAAGGTTCAGGCACCGGCGGGTCGGCAATATGGTTGGCCAATTTTATGTTGAATTCTTCGGCAACCGGCATAACACGGTCTAAAAAGTAAGTGATGCGCTCGTACATTTCTTCTAATCTCACTTCGCCGGCAACGGTAAGCGGTTCGTTACGAGCTAAGCCCTTTTCCCAGTTCCAACTTCTATATCTGGTGTTTCCGCGTGAAGGGTCTACAGTATCTTCTGTACGCAGTATCGGAAGTATAATACAATTATACATGAGTGTTTTGACCCCTGTTTTACTGGCGACCTCGATCATCTGTTGAATCAGTTCAATCTCGCGGTCACGCTCCGGATCTTTGGCCAAAAAAATATTCGGCGTACTTACTTTGTTAATACCGGCCGAAGATAGCGGCAAGTGGTAAGCATCTAGACTGATGCCATATTTTTCGCAGGCTTCCCGTTTTTTCAGGGAATCGTCCAAATCCCATCCGACGCCTTCAATAAATTTTGGAGCCCCGCCATCCATATTAAAAACACCATATCTTGCTAGAAATTCTAGATTTTCTTTGTCCGTGCCGCCATGCTGACAGCCGACCTTGTAGTTGATTTTCTTTTTTTCTTTGTCTGACGGTTCGTTGGTTTCTTGCTTCTTTTGGGTCGGTGCACAGGCGGCCATAGAACTCATACCGCCCAAGGCAGTTGCGCCCAACCCACCTTTTAACAACGTGGATAGTGCTTTTCTTCGGTTCTGATCGTACTTTAACTTAGATTTCCCCTTTTGTTTTTTCATGACTGGTTCTTTTGAAAGTGTTACTTTATTCCTGTATTTCTCCTTCCTACCATCGCTGAAGTTTGAATTTCCATTCGGGATGTACTTTTTGCATTTCGATTTCGTCGTTACGCTCCTTTAGGCCGCAGTTCAGGTACTGTTCATGTAGCCTTTGTAATTGGTCGCGATCCAATTCAACCCCAAGACCAGGTCCTTCGGGTACACTGACGGATCCATCTTTGATTTCGATTTTCCCTCCTTTGATAACTTCATCGACCTGCCACGGATAATGGGTGTCAAGCGCATAATCGAGATGGGGCACCGCTGCGCCCAAGTGCGTCATTGCGGCCATTGAAATACCCAAATGGCTGTTTGAATGCATGGAAAATCCCTTACCAAAGGTTTGGCAGATTTTATTGAGTTCCATCGAAGCTCGAAGACCTCCCCAGAAATGGTGATCGGATAAGATAATATGTTCTGAACCCAATTGGATGCTAGACGGAATATCATCAAAAGATGTCGTACACATATTGGTTGCCAAGGGAATATTTACTTCTTTGCTTAAAGCCGCCATATTTTCCTGACCGCGTACGGGGTCTTCATAATATTCCAAAACACCTTCCATCTTTTTACCGTATTCGATGCCGGTTTCCAAAGACCAAATGGCGTTAGGATCCAACCGCAAGGGAACGTTTGGCCCGAAGGCCTCTCGCAGTGCTAACATACTGTCGCATTCTACTTCCGGTGGAAATGCCCCTCCTTTCAGTTTTATCGATTGAAACCCGAATTCATCGCACATCGCCTGAGCTTGGTTAACAATTTGTTCAGGATTAACGGCCTCTTCTTGACGCGCCTTTAGCCAGCCCGTTGACCCCGCATCCGTTCCGAAACCGAGTGCACCGCCTGCACCTTCATACTTATAAAACAAATAAGCAGCAAAAGGAACTTTATCCCTTGATTTACCCCCTAAAAGGTCAACAACCGGCCTATCCAATTTTTTACCGATACAATCAAGACATGCCACTTCGATCGCACTAAAGAGATGAACGATTAAGCGTTGGTCCCAAGGTGCTACGCCCCTTCGGTCATCCTGTTCTCCAAATTTTTCATGGATCAGGTTTTTAAGGGCATGCAGCTGAAAAACATCCTGACCGATAAGGTGTGTTTTTAGGGCTTCGAGGGAATTGTATATTTTTTCACTCCCCGGTATTTCGCTTAAACCCACAATACCACTGTCGGTAACCACTTCTACGATAATACGAAGTGCATAAGGTGCGTGCAGACCAGCGGCATTTAATAGTGGTGGGTCTCCTATAGCAATTTGCGTACTTTGTATGTCGGTTATGTTCACTTTTCTATTTTTAGTTTCTCGAGTGTCCTTTAAACTTTATATTATTTTAGACCAAGGGCCATATTTGCGCAGCGATTAAAATGACAATTAACCCGGTCACGCCCATAATCGTTAGCATGGGGGAGAATGTTTTTAAAACTTCCTTTTCGGTCAAATTACTCATTTTGCACACGATCCAAAAACCGCTATCGTTCATCCACGGAAATATTTTTGAACCACAGGCAATGGCCAGCCCTACATACAATTGGTGATAGCCTAAATCCATAGTCGCCGCCATACCTGCCAGTATGCCCGAGGCCGTAATCATCGCAACGGTGGCCGAACCCTGCGCCGTACGGACTACCACTGCTATTAAAAAGGCAAGTGGTATAATGGCCATTTGATAGCCTTGTGTCAGTTCGCCTATTCGGGCACTAATACCTGTTTGCTGCAGCATTGCCCCAAAAGCGCCACCGGCAGCGGTAATCAAAATGATAACGCCTCCACTCATTAAAGCGGTTTGTACCGCTTTTGTCATAGCCTTTGGCTCCCCCTTCTTTTGCTGAACCAAAAGGGCCAGTGCCGATAGGCCTCCACAAATTAGCGCCGTATTTTTTTCACCAAAGAAATTAATCAACGTGAGCAAAAAATTATCCGCACTGCCAGTATCCATAAACGTATCTATAAGTGCCTTGACTGTAATAAAGCCGAGGGGAATTAAAACAGGTAGCACCGAAAAAGCCAATGATGGTAAATGGGAATCATCTTGTAAAGACAATTTTTTGATATCCTTTAAGGGTGCATCGGGAGAATCTCGAAGTGGTACCGGCCATTTTCTATTGGCCCAAACCGCGTAGAGGTACCCTGTTGCAATGGTAAAAAGGCCTACCAACGTACCTGCTAGCATCATCATGCCGATGGGAATGTTCATCTCGCTTATCAAGAATAAGGGTCCCGGGGTAGGAGGAACCAACGAATTGGCCATTGCGGCACCTGCCGTAACGGCGAGTACCAATAGCAGATAATTCTTGCCCAGTTTATTGGCCATGGCTTTTGCCAAAGGAATCATAAGGTAAAAGACCGTATCGAAAAAAACAGGAATTCCTAAGAAAAAACTTCCGCCAAGAAATGATATGGGCGCATTTTTCATACCGGTCCATTTGATGAGCGAGCGTATGATTTTTTCCGCCGCTCCGCTTTCAAGCATGCATTTGCCGATTATGGCCGCCATAGCAATCAGAATACCGATTTTGCCGCAGGTCTCCCCAAAAGCGGTGGCAATTCTTTTGCCTACATGCCAGTTCGACATCTGTATTGCTGCCTCGTTCGAGGCTCCCTTGCTCAAAGCGAAGATTTCTACTGCCGAGGCCGGGGTCATGATGGCAACGATAAAAGCTGCAACCAAAAGGGCCAAAAAGGCATGCAGCCTTAGCCCGATGATTCCACCGACTACGATAATAATTCCTATTAGAAGTATGAATAAGGGGTCGGTAAGCAGGCTATCCATAATCGAGTTTTGGTTACTTTTTTGAATTTAAGGTCTTGGCCATATCATTTGCACCCTGAGCTAAAAATGTGGTATCAGTGCCACACGCGAATAATCGAAATCCTAAATCATAATACATTTGATAATTCTCGGGATCGGGCAGATATATACCCAAAGCTTTTTTCGCTCTAGTTGCCGAAACCGCAACGGCTTCAACGGCATCAATATATTTTGGGTGGTCGTACTCACCGAATATTCCTAAGGCCATGGTCAGGTCTAAAGGTCCGATAAACAGGGCATCGACATTTACCAAAGCGGTAATTTCATCTAGATTATCCAGTACTTTTTTAGTTTCGATTTGAACGATGCATAAGCCATTCTCTTTCGACTGTTCTTTATGCGCTTTGAAGTCTTTGCCAAAATTGGCAGCTCGAACCGACGGGGCTACACCTCTCTTTCCGTAAGGATAATAATACATACCATCGATTAGGGTCTGTACATTTGCAACTGTTTCAACCTGAGGGCAGATAATACCTTCGGCACCCATGTCAAGTGCCCTTTGCACTCTTTGTTTGTTGTTGCTTTCAACTCTTATAATCACTCCGGTAGGGGTGGCCTGTAATGTTTGAAGTTGTGAAAGTGCATCTTTTTCGTTCCCGGCCCCGTGTTCCAAATCGACCATGACCCAATCGAAACCGGCCCTGCCTACAATTTCTGCTGAGTAAGCATTTCCTGAATTTAGTAAACAACCGATTAAGGCTTCCCCGTTTTGAAGCCTTTTTTTAAGATTTTTCATAAACAAAAATATCGGAGGTGGATTCCCGTGGCCCTCGAATGCTGAACTCCTAAAAGTTTGGTAAAGAAAAAGAAAGCTACGTTTTATCTCCTGAAACTAATGAAAAAAACGGACCTTTTGTTACAAGAGCGAAAAATCTGATTTTTACCCCATTGTGATACGAGGTTTTTTATATTTCGGTCGCCTCCATACGTTTCTTTTGTCTCGAAATAGTGGGTGACCTGCCTTTTGCAATGCGTGGGTAGATTTTGGTTTTTAACGAAAAGCCGGGTCGTCGGGTGATGCGCTTGCGGATTGTATCGAGGAGGGCTGTTACGATGACCTATCGGACTCGCCATCTGGATTATCTGATGGAACATCCGGTTTTTTGGTCTTTTTCACTTCCTCTAACTCTTCGAGAAAGTCCCCGGATTTTTCCACTTTGACCGAATCGGATCTTTCATCGCGTAATATGTCTTCGGCTTTATTACGCTCCAGCAGTTCGTCGTCGATTTCGTCGAGTATGGTTCGCATTTTACGTTTATCCTTGATCATCGCCCAGGTCATGACAAGGCTTGTAGCTATGATTACAAAAAGAAGTATGCCTTGTTCAAAACCTTCTATCTCGGCTTCATCAGGAATTGCATAAAACAAGAGTACAGTAATCAGTCCCCTTGGTGCGATAAATAATTGCGGAAGAATATCTTTACCGATAAATACACGCAACAGTAAAAACCGTATGATGTAGATAGAGACGATAATCAAAACACTCACAATGGCCACATTCAGGCTCAAAAGCGAAGAGAGCACAATGGTCATACCGAAAATGACAAAGAAAAACGTTCTGACCACAAAGGCTGTCTCCAAAGTTATGATATGGAGTTCGTGGTAGATTTGATTTATTTTTTCACTTTCCAAAAAAACGGCGGTCTTTCCTGGAAAGAACAGTTTTACATTGGCGATAACGAGTCCGAAAATTAAAATGATGATCAACGATGATAAATGAAATTTCTTTCCGATAGCATAAAGCAGCAGCAGTACCGCGATGAGCAAAAACTGTTTGGCCTGACTTTTTATCCGTTGAAATATCAAGATCAAACCATAACTTGCAACAAGCGCGATAACAATGGTAAGCACCAAGTTACCTGCAAAACCTACAACGCCACTATCCTCGGCGGGATTAAGACCTCCTACCAGAAAATAGAACATCATGATGCCCATGATATCCGAAAAAGTGCTTTCGTAAATATGGAATTCCTTTTTTTCAATTGCGAGCCCGCTTACACTGGGAATGATAATCGCACTCGATAAAATGGAGAGCGGCGTAGCATAGAGCCAAGCAGATTGCATGGTCATGCCTGGAATAAACTGATTCAGCACTAGGGCAGCAACCCAGGCCGAAGCGATCAGACCGATCAGCGCTATGGCCATCGATTTAAGAATGGGCCACAGTTTTTCCCTTTTGAGCTCGAGCTCCAAGGCGGCTTCAAGTACGATCATGATAAGCCCCACGATACCCAGTATTTCAAGACCTCCGAGCAGGTCAAGTTCACCAGGCACGAAATAACGTAGCACGTACTGCAGAATGATGCCAAGAACGATAAGCATCAATACCGAGGGAATATTTGTTTTTTTTGAAATGCCGTTGAACCAAAACGATAAGATGATAATGACCGAAGCTTCGATGATAAGGTTGTAAGAGGAGAGTATTTCCATGGTATTGGTCTGTTAGGTTGCTTTAGAAGCTAAACGAACTCCTTGTATTAAAAGTACTACTTAATCGTGGATTTAAACAATCCTTCCATATTAAACGTGATTATCGAAACAGGTATTGTAAGAATCAAAAAAATTGTATATTTGCGCCACTGAACGGATATCTAAGTATTCATGAGGGGACAATATAGTCCTCTTTTTTGTTTGCGGAATTTTCTTTTTCGACCTTCAAAGATATGGGCCTGAAAAGAGAAAATTGAACAAAACCCTGGTTTACAGGAATTTAAAAGGAAGATATTTCCGAATGAGGGGATAGTTAAAAACCGTTCTTTTGAAATAAAGGAATTATGTTTAAGGAGAAAGTCAAAGCACTTTTGGAGGAAGCCTTGGCAGCCGATAGCTCTTTGTTCTTGCTCGATTTTTCGGTAGCCGTCGATAACACGATAAAGGTTGTAATCGATGGAGATCATGGAGTAACATTGCAAGACTGTATGAAGGTCAGCAGGGCAATAGAACACAATTTGGATCGTGATGAATATGATTTTTCATTGGAAGTGACCTCGGCGGGGGCAACCACACCCATGGTCATGCCACGTCAGTACGCCAAGAATATTGGAAGAAAATTGAAAGTAAAAACGGAAGCTGACACTTTTGAAGGCAGTTTGACCGCCGCTACAGAGAAAGGTATCGTTCTAGAATGGAAAACACGGGAACCCAAACCCATAGGAAAAGGGAAGATAACAGTTCGGAAAAAAGAGGAAATCGATTTTTCTGATATTAAGGAAGCTAAAGTCATAGTAACATTTTAACGGAACAGCGTAATGGAAAATATTGCATTAATTGAATCTTTTTCTGAATTCAAGGATGACAAGTTTATAGACAGGGTAACACTGATGGCTATTTTAGAGGATGTATTTCGAAACGCCCTCAAAAAGAAATTCGGATCTGATGAAAATTTCGATATTATTATCAACCCCGATAAGGGCGATCTTGAAATCTGGAGAAACCGTGTGGTGGTCGAAGATGGCGAGGTAGAAGAACCGAATGAGGAGATTTCCCTTACGGAAGCACAGAAGATCGAGCCCGATTTTGAGGTAGGCGAAGATGTTTCTGAGGAGGTGAAATTGATAGATTTGGGCAGAAGGGCCATTTTGGCTTTGCGACAGAACCTCATTTCAAAAATTCACGAGCACGATAACACAACCATTTATAAGCAGTTTAAAGACCTTGAAGGCGAAATTTATACTGCTGAGGTACATCACATACGCCATAAGGCCATTATTTTGTTAGACGACGAGGGTAACGAGATCATTCTTCCGAAGGATCGACAGATACCATCTGATTTCTTCAGAAAAGGCGATAATGTACGTGGTATTATTGAAGGTGTTGAATTAAAAGGTAGTAAGCCGACCATAATTATGTCGCGAAGCTCCCCCAAGTTTTTGGAACAGCTGTTCTTTCAGGAAATTCCCGAAGTTTACGACGGTCTGATTACCATAAAAAAAGCAGTACGTATTCCAGGTGAAAAGGCGAAAGTTGCCGTAGATTCGTATGATGATCGCATTGACCCCGTAGGAGCATGTGTTGGTATGAAAGGTTCCCGTATTCACGGTATCGTACGTGAATTGGGTAATGAGAACATCGATGTCATCAATTGGACGGGCAACCCCCAATTGATGGTGACAAGGGCTTTGAGCCCAGCTCGGGTATCTTCCGTAAAATTGAACGATGAAAAGATGACGGCGCAGGTCTACCTAAGGCCCGAAGAGGTTTCCAAGGCCATTGGTCGTGGAGGGCACAATATTCGATTGGCTGGTCAATTGACGGGCTACGAAATCGATGTGTTCCGTGAAGGGGTCGAAGAAGATGTAGAATTGACCGAGTTTACCGATGAAATTGATGCGTGGATTATTGAGGAGTTCAAAAAAATTGGTCTTGACACGGCCCGCAGTATTTTAGAACAGGATGTGGATGACCTTGTCAAGCGCACAGATCTTGAAGAAGAGACCATTTCTGAAGTTGTACGTATACTGAAAGAAGAATTGGAAGAATAGCTATATTAGCACAAATTATATAGAATTAGCAGAAAGTATTTATGGCAGACATTGCAAAAATAAGGCTTAATAAGGTCCTCAAGGAGTTTAATATTTCTTTGGATAGGGCTGTGGATTTCCTTGCCTCAAAAGGGCATGAAATCGACGCACGACCTACCACAAAGATTTCCGATGAGGTTTATGAAGTGCTTCAAGAGGAATTCCAAACCGACAAGAGCAAGAAAGTTGCCTCTAAACAAGTCGGTAAGGAAAAGCGTGAGGAGAAGGAAGCCCTACGTTTGCAGTTGGAGCAAGAGCAGGAAGAAAGACGACTGGCCCGAGAAAAACGCGCCGCCAGTAGCAGTAGAACGCTAGTTGGTAAAGTTGAACTCAGTGGTCCGAAGACTGTGGGCAAAATCGATTTAAATCCGAAGAAAAAAGAAGAAGAGGCTCCGAAGGAAGAGAAATCTGTAGAAGCGGAAGTAAAGCCAGAAGTAGAGGAGAAGGCTGTCGAGACCAAGACGGAGACCAAGAAAGAAGAAAAAACCGAAAAGACAGAGGAGAGCGAAGAGGGCGATGATGTATTGGCTACGAATTACAAAAAGCTATCCGGCCCTACGATTACCGATAAGATTGACCTTTCTAAATTCAAAAAGCCAAAGAAAAAGAAAGAAGAATCCAAAACTCCGGAAAAAAGTGGCGACCGTAAAAAAAGAAGAAAACGTATTGTAAGCAATACGGGCAGTAGCACAGGTTCAGGTTCGCGCAGCCGAGGTACTGGAGGGGGCAGAAAAGGTGGAGGAAGTCGCTTTGGCGCACCGAAGGTGGAGCCTACCGAAGAAGATGTACAGAAAAAAATAGCCGAGACCCTTGAAAAGTTACAGGGAAAATCCAAAAAGGGCAAAGGCGCAAAATACAGAAGAAGCAAACGAGACCAGCACCGTGAACAGACCGAAAGAGATCTGGAGCAGCAGGAACTGGAAAGTAAAGTGTTAAAGGTAACGGAATTCGTCACTGCCGGAGAGGTAGCAACGATGATGGATGTATCGACGACCGAAATCATATCGGCCTGTATGTCACTTGGTATTATGGTTACCATGAACCAACGTCTTGATGCCGAAACTTTATCTATAGTCGCTGAAGAATTCGGTTATGAAGTAGAATTTGTTACTGCCGAACTCGAAGAATCTATCGAAGTCGAAGAAGATGCACCGGAAGATTTGAAACCACGTGCACCTATTGTAACGGTAATGGGCCATGTTGACCACGGTAAAACTTCGTTGTTGGATTATGTGCGTGAGGCCAACGTTATTGCGGGCGAAAGCGGGGGTATCACCCAACATATCGGTGCTTATGGAGTAACCTTGGATGATGGTCAAAAAATCACCTTCTTGGATACGCCGGGTCACGAAGCCTTTACCGCGATGCGGGCAAGAGGTGCGCAGGTAACCGATATTGCGGTTATCGTGATTGCGGCTGACGACGATATCATGCCCCAGACAAAAGAAGCTATCAGTCATGCACAGGCGGCAAGTGTACCTATTGTTTTTGCTATAAACAAGATAGATAGACCCACTGCGAATCCTGATAAGATTAAAGAGGGACTTGCCAATATGAACTTATTGGTCGAGGATTGGGGCGGAAAAATCCAGTCGCATGATATTTCGGCCAAAACAGGTGATGGCGTAAAGGAATTGTTGGAAAAAGTATTGTTAGAAGCTGAATTACTTGAGCTGAAGGCCAATCCTGATAAAATGGCAAACGGAACTGTTGTTGAAGCATTTCTCGATAAGGGTCGTGGTTATGTTTCCACGATTTTGGTTCAGGGCGGTACTTTGCAAGTAGGTGATTATGTGCTTGCCGGTACGAATAGCGGTAAGGTTAAGGCCATGCAAGACGAACGTGGAAAAACAATTGAGAAAGCTGGCCCCGCAACACCGATTTCCATCCTAGGGCTTGACGGTGCGCCACAAGCAGGTGATAAGTTCAACGTGTTGGAAGATGAGCGGGAAGCAAAGCAGATTGCGACCAAACGTTCTCAATTACAGCGCGAACAGTCGGTACGTACACAGCGTCATATTACTTTGGACGAAATAGGAAGGCGTATCGCTCTTGGTGACTTTAAAGAATTGAATATCATTCTAAAAGGTGATGTTGATGGTTCAGTAGAAGCCTTGACCGATTCTTTCCAGAAGCTATCTACAGAGGAGATTCAGGTAAATATTATTCATAAAGGCGTAGGTGCAATAACCGAATCCGATGTATTATTGGCTTCAGCTTCCGACGCAATTATTATCGGGTTTAACGTGCGGCCTATGGGCAATGCGAGGGATGTTGCCGAGAAAGAGGAAATCGATATCCGAATGTATTCCATTATATATGATGCCATCAATGACCTCAAAGATGCAATGGAAGGAATGCTTTCGCCCGAAATCAAGGAAGAAATTACGGGTACTGCAGAAATTCGGGAAACCTTTAAGATCTCGAAAGTGGGTACGATTGCCGGATGTATGGTTACCAGTGGTAAAATTCTGCGTAGTGCAGGTATTCGACTTATACGTGACGGTGTCGTGGTCTATACCGGAGAGCTCGCTTCGTTGAAACGATTCAAAGATGACGTTAAAGAAGTGGCTAAAGGATACGATTGCGGACTTCAGATCAAGAATTACAATGACATAAAGGAAGGCGATATTGTTGAGGCTTTCCAAGAAGTTGCCGTCAAGAAGAAGTTGAAGACAAAATAAGGACTCGTTTGTTGATCGAATTCAATAAAAAATCGGCCCATGGGCCGATTTTTTATTTTCTTAAAGCACACAGAACATTGTTTTCTGGAGTTTGAATAGCAGCATTTTCACAGTGGTGATTACCGGGTCGATTTTTTCGGCCTCAGTAACATCGCATCCGGATATTTTTTTCGCACCTCTTTAAACTTGCGTTCTGCATCCAATTTATTTTTGAAACGGCCGACCCTAACTTTGAAATTGGGGGAGTCAAAATCGATTTTTGAAGATAGATCGGGGAAATCTATACCTACTTCAGACTGTATTTGCTGTGCTTTTGCATGGCTGCCAAAACCGACCTGTATTCGATAGTAGTCGGTATCGCGATTAGCAGTCTTATAAATTTCTAGGAGCTCGGTTATATTCTTGTCCTGTTCAATGTTTACTTGCCCTTGTTGTGCGATGCAGGGTAAAAAAGAAAAAATACAGAATAACACACTAAAAATTGTTTTCATCGCATTGAATTTAAAGGAAAAATGATAATACACAAAAGTAAATTTTTATCGCCGAATAGGTATAGTTCGGACTTATTTAGAATAATTATAAATTATAAATTATCAATCCGTTAACATTTTCAAAATAAAGTCTATGTCGTATTTTTGTACTCGATTTTAGCACCGATAAAATAGGCTCTATTTTCTTTCATTCTAAATTATCGTGCCAAGATTTCGACAGAAATTAAATTCATATGAAAAAGGTTCCGTACCGCCATCAGATTTCTAGGACTTTAGGTATATCTCTATTAATTTTCTTACTCTTTTCCATCTCTATTTTCGCACAAGATGCTGCCGATGAAGCAGCAACGGAAGTCGCTAATTCTGATGAAGCTGCCGAAGGTGCGGCTGCCGATACCGATGGAAATCCTGTAAACGGAAAGTCGCTGTTCAACCAAAACTGTGCGGCATGTCACGCTTTGAACCGAAAAATGACAGGGCCCGCCCTTGCCAATGTAGAATCGCGATTGGCCGAAGAAGAAGGCTTGGACCGCGAATGGCTCTATCAATGGATTAAGAACAGTCCGGGCATGATCGCTTCCGGTGATGCCTATGCCAATGCGATTTACAATGAATACAATCAAGCGGCAATGACCGCTTTCCCAACTTTGTCGAATACTGACATTGATGATATTTTGGCCTACACGGCCGCACCACCTCCTGCTCCCCCTGCTGCTGCGGGCACTGCCGTAGCTGGTGGCGGAGGAACTTCAGCTGCTTCGGGCATATCCAATGAACTTGTACTTGGGGCCCTTGCCGTTATATTCGGTCTATTGGTCATGATGCTTTTTATGGTCAATAAGACACTGCGTCGAATTGCTGAGGCCAATGGTATTGTTTTGGAAAAAGAGCAGGCCGAAAAGCGCACCCCAATATGGAAAGCTTTTGCGAAAAACCAGTTTTTAGTATTTGTTTCCGTGATTTTCCTTTTATTGGGCAGCGCCTACTTCGCTTACGGGTGGATGATGCAGGTCGGTATCGATCAAGGTTACGAGCCGATACAGCCCATCCACTATTCGCACCGCATCCACGCGGGGGAAAATAAGATTGAATGTAAGTATTGCCATTCTTCCGCGCGTGTATCCAAACATTCGGGTATCCCTTCCCTGAATATTTGTATGAACTGTCACAAGTCCATATATCAGGTGGCCGATGAAACATTGGCTGAGGGTAAGCAAGAATATGGGGTCGACTATAATAGGGAAATTGAAAAATTGTACACAGCAGTTGGTTGGGATGTCGAGAACCAAAAATATACCGGCGAGAGCCAGCCCGTAGAATGGATTCGCATACATAACTTACCTGATTTCGCTTATTTCAACCATTCGCAGCACGTTAGTGTAGCTGGTATTCAGTGTCAGGAATGTCATGGCCCAGTGGAAGAAATGGAAATCATGTACCAGTACTCGCCCTTGACCATGGGATGGTGTATTAATTGCCATAGGGAGACGAACATCAAAGTAGAGGGTAATGCCTATTATGAAAAAATTCATGCAGAACTTTCCAAGAAGTATGGTGTCGAGAAATTGACCGCTGCGCAAATGGGTGGATTGGAATGTGGAAAATGCCACTACTGATCTTAGAGTGCTGAATACGACTGAGTATAAATTGAAAATATTTGATTTTAGAAATTAGGAATTGACAAAACACGCTAACTTCTGGATGAAGAAGATAGGGCGTTAATCCTAAAATCGTAAATAGATTATATGGCATCAAACAAAATATATTGGAAGAACGAAGCGGAGTTAGACCCCAACGATTCCATTGTTGAGACGCTAAGGCAAAACGAGTTTGTCGAAGAGATTCCGGTGGATGATTTTCTGGGGAATAAGGAAAACTTATCCGCTACATCCACAAATCGAAGGGATTTTCTAAAGTATGTGGGTTTTAGTACGGCAGCAGCTTCCGTAGCTGCCTGCCAAGGGCCGGTGATAAAATCCATTCCTTACGTTGTACAGCCTGAAAATATTATTCCCGGTGTAGCCAACTATTATGCTACGACCATTGCTAACGGATTCGATTTCGCGAGTATTTTGATAAAAACACGTGAAGGTCGACCGATCAAAGTCGAAAACAATACCGATGCCAAAGTTGGTGGGGGTGCCAATGCCCGGGTTCAGTCATCTGTACTTTCGTTGTATGACAGTACGCGTCTGCAAGGTCCGCTAGCCAATGGAGAACCGGTAGAATGGAGCGCCCTGGATGCCGCTGTAAAAGCTAAAATGGGAAGTCTTCAAAATTCTGGTCAACAAATTGCATTTTTGACCCAGACGTATGCAAGCCCATCTACAAAAAGGCTCATTGATGAATTAAAGGCATCTTATGGTAATTTAAATCATATTACTTATGATGCTATTTCCGAGGATGCGGCCTTAAACGCATTTGAGGCAAAATATGGTGAAAGAGCCTTGGCCGATTACGATTTCGAAAAGGCAGAACTAATAGTTTCCTTCGGAGCAGATTTCTTGGGAGATTGGCAGGGTGGTGGCTACGACTCGAGTTATTCGAAAGGCCGTGTTCCGAAGAACGGAAAAATGTCACGTCATGTACAGTTCGAGGCCAATATGTCTTTGACGGGTGCCAATGCCGACAAACGTGTTGCATTAACACCCATGCAGCAGAAAATTGCTTTGGCGCAATTGTATGCTAAATTAAACGGTACGAGCGTAGGCGGGGAACTTCCCGAAAACGTGCAGATGACAGTTGACAACATCGCCGCCCAAATAAAGAAAAACAGAAACAATGCGGTAGTGGTTACCGGATTGAACGATATTAATGCCCAGACCGTAGTATTGGCCATCAACGAAATGTTGGGAAGCAAGGCCTTTGATGCTGAAGCACCTCGTTATGTGCGACAAGGAAATTCCGAAGCGGTTAAGACCTTGATTTCCGATATGAATTCTGGAAAAGTCGGCGCTTTGATTATGGACGGGGTTAATCCGATGTATACCTTACCAAATACTGAAGAATTCAAGGCCGGTATTGAAAAAGTTGGACTCTCCGTTATATTCTCTACGAATTGGAACGAGACAACCGAGGTTACGCAATACACGGCTGCTGCGAATCACTATTTGGAGTCTTGGGGCGATGCGCAGATTAAAAAAGGACATTTTAGTTTAATGCAACCGACAATTCGAGAGCTTTTCGACACCCGACAGTTTCAAGATGCACTACTGAAATGGATGGGTAGCGATAAGAGCTATTACGAATACATAAAAGGGACGTGGAGCACTTCCATATTGAATGCTAGTGATTGGAACAAGGCCCTGCATGATGGGGTATATTCTGTTAGTGATGGCGATGCAGTGTCTTTAATGGAGGGGGCGGATGCCGATCCAGAAAACACCATTTCACAAGAAGCCGATAAGGAAGATGAAGAAGTGACAATGGATGAAGAAGCCATGAACGCTGTTCGTGCCATTCCAATAGCTTCAGCTATAAATAGTTTGACCAATGCTACCAATGGTGGTGGTATGGAGCTGACCCTTTATCCAAAAACGGGTATGGGGGCTGGTCTTCAGGCCAACAACCCTTGGTTGCAAGAGTTTCCTGATCCCATAACTCGGGTTTCTTGGGATAATTATGTTACGGTTTCAAAAGCTGATGCCGAACGACTAGGTTTTGAGAACGAACACGTTGCCAATGGAGGCCTTGACGGCAGCTATGCCAACGTAACAGTTAACGGGGTCACTGTAAACAACATACCGGTAATCATACAGCCGGGTCAAGCTATCGGTTCTATCGGGCTCTCTTTCGGATACGGAAAAAAGGTCGGTATGAAGTCGGAAATGCAGACTGGCGTAAACGCTTATCCTTTATATCAAGACTTTAATAGTACCCAGCCCGCAACAATCGAAAAAGCTTCGGGAATGCACGAGTTTGCTTGTATTCAGTTGCACAAAACGTTGATGGGTAGGGGAGACATCATCAAGGAAACCACCTTGGAGATTTTCAATACAAAGGACCATGCCGAATGGAACCATGTTCCCGAAGTATCATTGAACCATCAAGAAGTACCTGCGACTTCAGTCGATTTATGGGATGGTTTTGATCGTTCTATCGGGCATCACTTCAACATGTCTATCGATTTGAACGCATGTACCGGATGTGGAACCTGTGTTGTCGCTTGCCATGCCGAGAACAACGTTCCCGTAGTCGGAAAACAAGAAGTAAGAAGAAGTAGGGATATGCACTGGCTTCGTATCGATAGGTACTATTCTTCAGAGGAAAGTTTTGAAGATGACATTACCAAGAAAGATGAGTTTGACGGACTTTCTGGCGAAAAGGGCTCATTGGGAGGTTTTGGAGAATTGGAAGACCCATCGGCCAATCCGCAGGTAGTCTTTCAACCTGTCATGTGCCAGCATTGTAACCACGCACCTTGTGAAACGGTCTGTCCTGTGGCAGCAACATCACATAGTCGTCAAGGGCAAAATCATATGGCCTATAACCGTTGTGTGGGTACCCGCTATTGTGCGAACAACTGCCCGTACAAAGTTCGTCGCTTCAATTGGTTCTTATACAATAACAATGATGAGTTCGATTACCACATGAATAACGATTTGGGCAAAATGGTACTGAATCCAGATGTAAACGTTCGCTCGCGCGGGGTTATCGAAAAGTGCTCAATGTGTATCCAAAAAACCCAGAAGACCATTTTAGATGCAAAACGCGATGGTCGTCTCATCAAAGACGGAGAATTTCAAACGGCCTGTTCGTCTGCATGTAATAATGGGGCCATTGTCTTCGGTGATATCAATGATAAAGAAAGTAAAGTTTCAGAATTGGCCGAAAGTAACCGCATGTATCACATGTTAGAGTATGTAGGTACAAAACCAAACGTATTCTATCACGTAAAAGTGAGAAATACGAACGAAGCATAAACCGTATTTAAGTAAACAACTATAACAGAATTTTATGGCGTCGCATTACGAAGCACCTATACGAAAGCCCTTAGTTCTCGGAGATAAAGG